>Ga0102851_10000062_pt1 | contig 40400 bp, 48 predicted proteins | sample Mud3Dept3metaG_FD_79558 | JGI IMG/M metagenome (GOLD analysis project Ga0102851, IMG submission 79558) | Freshwater wetland microbial communities from Ohio, USA, analyzing the effect of biotic and abiotic controls - Mud 3 Core 4 Depth 3... | ecosystem: Environmental > Aquatic > Freshwater >... | reverse complement strand
TCCATTCCGCGAGAATACGGGACGCTTGTTCTCCCAGAATCGTGACGGGCAGAATGGCTTCCTGGATGCGGAGCTCCTGGGCAGGGGTAATTACCCCCGCGTTGCCCAGATTGACCGCCCCTTCGTGAAGGGCCTTCACGGCCAGATAAATGGCCTGGTCCGTTTTGATGAGGACCGGCTTGGTCTTTGGCCCACAGGCCGCGACCACGGGCAGGAGCAACAGAACCGTCAGCAGGCGTTTCATGTCTTCTCCTTTTCTTTCACGCGGATGAGGCCCGCAAGCGCATCATAGCTTTCTCGCCGGGGCGTCTTCGCGCCCGCCAGCGGCGACGAGGACAGCCAGCCGACGACGCCCGCGAGGAACGTCGCGAGGAACTTGAGCCACTCCATGTAGCTCCACTGTGTCGGCGGCGCTTCGGCCGTGATCAAATGCGATAACAGCAGGCCGATGAACGTGATGATCCAGACCCACGAATCGCGCGTCAGCATTTGCCCCTCCCTCCTTCTACCGGAGTCGCGGCACCGCGAGGTCCGTGAGGCCGACCGCATTGGCCACGAGCAGCACCACGAACAGGACGACCACGACCCAGATGATGTTGTCGATAATGGCCGGATGCCCCGGCGCAAGTTTCCCGGCAACCCAGATCGTGAGGTAGCCGAGCAGCACGGCGACGACGATGTAGAGGAACAGGGTGATCATAGGAGCCTCCTATTTCCGAATTTCGACAATGCACCCGGACGTGCCGCGCTGGTAGACGCGCAACAGGTCGTCAGTCAATAGGTCATCGCGGCGGCGGTAGTTGCCCGCCTGACACGCCACGGACACCGACCGCGCCCCAGTTGCCCAGGCTTGCGCCACGGCTTCCGTTGCCCCATCCCAGAGCACGGACGTCTTTCCGGCGACGCTGTGAAAGCAACTGCCCGCGCAGAGGAGCGCGGCCCCCGCCGCCGAGTCGAACGCCAGCGCCCGCGCGCGATCCGCGTCCGCGCCGCGCCACATGCCGACGTCGGGATACCGGCTTGTCTCGTTAGTCAGGGCGGGAACATGGTACACGTCAGCCACATCGTACATCGCGTTGTGGCCGACCTTGCGCTGCTCTTCGGAGGCCCCGTTCGTGTGGAAGGTGCAGTAATCCCACGGATCCCACGGCGGCACGCCTTCTGAGCCACCGCTGCCATGTGACGCGAGGGCCATTGTCGGTCGATAGTAGTGCGTCATGTCGATCTGGTTCACCGGCAGGGTGCCCTCGTTGACCAGCTCGAGGAGCACGCTTGGGCACCCCGCGCACGCCGAAACGAGCTTGTCCCAATGGTCTTTGCGTTCGAGCGACGTGTAGGCCGTGAACTCGACATACAGCCCGTAGCTCGCGCACAGATCCAGAAACGCCGGGATGAGGCCGTAGTCGATGTCGAGGAATACCCCGATGTTCGCGGAGGCCAGGTCGTAGAGCGTCCACACCCGCAGCACGTTGAACCCGGCATCCCGCCGCTGCGCTACGATGGGCGTGATGCCCTCGCCGTGCTGCCAGCGGTTCAGCAAGTTGAAATCCGAACACTCAATCGCGGTCCACCGCCCCACGCCGTCCTGCGCGAAGAATTGGCCGTCGATGACCAGCCTCGGCAGCGCCGTCACGGGCGGCGTCGGCGGTAAAGGGTCGGGGTCCACGCCGAGCGCCCACCGCACCGAGCCGTCGGCACGGTACATGACCAGGTTGCCGTCTCCCTGGATATGCAGCTCGTACTCCTTTCCGGGTGACCCAATTCTAAAGTCCATGCCTGCCCCCTTTTCTTTATTTGATGTTGGCTGTCATCAACCACTGAAACAAGGAATTCAACGCTTTGAACAGGTCCGATATCGCTGGAATGAGTAACGCCGTCGCGCCAACGCCTGCGGCCACTTTCTGGCGATTCGATAACTGCGGGAACGACATGGCCCGGCACGGCCCATCGGTGTTCGGCAAGACACCCGCGCCTTCCAGTACCGTGGCGGTGTCCAGATGCTTCTCGAAGTTTCGACACCCCTCGGTCTCAATGCGGGTCACGACCGCCTCGATGGATCGGTCCTCATCCTTGATCGCTTCAAGTTCGCGCTGGATGATAGCGATACAGGCTTCGGCCTTGCCGACGCGACCGTTCGCCTCCCGTTGTAGAGAAATGACCTGCGTTAACTGCGACGTCAGATCGGCATGTTGGCGGGCCATGCGGTCTTCGAGGCGACGGCGAAAATCGCCTTCCTCACGCCGCCACTCGCCAAACTCGCCACGGGTAATGTTCTCGTTGGGCATCGGACTGTTTTCCTTTTTATGCCAAGGGGACTAAGGCCATATTCTGCACGGGAATGGCCACGGCACCGCGCCCGGTTCGAAGTGGAGTGCCCCATGTCCACTCAAACTGCGCGATGTGTGTTTCAAGATTCTTGGTCCCGACCAGAGCGTTATCCTCCGCGTCCAGTCGTCCAAGCACGTTGTACGTTTCGCCGGTCACGGGATCGGTCTGCGGCGTGTCGTAGACCGTAAACCCGTTCGTGTTCTTGACATCTTGGCCACTGCGACTGTTGATGACGGTCAACGTGTACCGTTCGTACAGTGTCAACTTAAACGTCGTCAACACCGTCGACAGATTCGCTAGCCCCGTCACGCCATCCGTATCGGTGAGAAGGAAGATGATCCGGCTTGTCGTACGTTCAAGCTGCGTTTCTATACTCATGGTTCACTCCCGCGCACGTCCAGATGTACCGATGTCGTTGTCGTGACTGACGCGTGTATGATACCTGCACTTGTTACGGACGGATGCACCAAATCCGCACTGGTCACGGACGCGTGCAAAGTCGCGGCCTGTGTTCCCGACGCGTGCAAGATTGTGGCCTGCGTAACGGACGCGTGAATCAGCGAACTAACCAGGCGCCAGTCCGGGTACGGGTTGGCGGTAAGGGTTGCCACTGACACGGCTAGTACCGTCTCAACCGGCTGACCGGCCAGGGTCATGGTCGACTGGACTTGTGCCGTGGCAACGACAAACTGACCTTCAACCGGTGTCCCCAGAATCGTCTGCGGCGCATCCTGCGCGACAAGATTCGCGGTCGCTACACCCCAAACGGATTCGACTATCTGGCCCGTGATTGTTGCTGGGCCAGTAATGACCGCCGCAGGCGTGACGCCGTAGACGACCTCGGCCGTTTGGCCTGCAATCGTGGCCGTGGGGACGATAGCGGCGGTCTGGACGTCGAAGGTCGTTTCGACCGACTGACCAAGAACCGTTGCGGATCCGGGAAGGACCGCACCCATTTCGACCGCGCATAGGGCTTCTGGCGCGTCCCCGGCCAGTGTCAGTGGTTCAACGACCAGTGTGGCCGCGTCCACGGCCAGTACTGCGCCCGGAGCAGACCCGGCAACGGTAACGGCACCGGGAAGCACAGCCGCCGTCGTAATGGCAAACTGCACCTCGACCGGTTGCCCCGCGATAACCCCTGCACCCGTGACCGTGCCAGTCTCAACGCCAAAGACACTTTCCGGGGCAACGCCCGCAATCGTGGCGGCTCCGGGGATAACCGTCGCAGGCGTGACCGCCGCCACGGATTCCGGCATATCGCCCGGTAGAGTAATCGTCGCGAGCAATGCGGCCGTATCAACTGCAGCCACAGTGCTGGGCGCATCCCCTGCCACACTCCGATGGACCAGGGCCTCGGTAACAGTGGCCAGTGTTTCTGGCGCTGACCCTTGAACGGTAATGGCACCGGGAACAACTGTTGCGGTATCAACCAGCGTCATCGCCACGGGCGCAACGCCGTCAAGCGTTTGCGGCCCACCCTGGGCGATGATCTGCGCGGTCTGGACAGCCCAGACACCCTCCACCGACTGGCCGACGATGGTTGCCGGTCCCCCGACGACGGCTGCGACCTCAACGGCGAATGCCGACTCGACCGGCTGACCGGCAAGGACCGCAACCGCCACGACGTTGCCCGCTTGAACCTCTGCGGTAAGTTGGGGTTCTTGCCCGGCCAGCGTCACAGTCGGCAGGATTGCGGCATCCGTGACTGCGTGCAGGATTTCTGGCGCCTGACCGGCCACCGTTACCGCGCCGGGGATGATGGTAGCCGCGTCTACGGCAAAGACCGACTCGACGGGTTGGCCTTCCCGAATGACACCGCTACTAATGCCCGCCGTGTCGACCGCATGGACGGCAACCGGTTCCTGTCCGGTCAGCGTGACGGCTCCCGGCACGACGGCAGCGGCCTCGACCGCGAGGGCGGCTTCTGGCGCAACCCCCTCCAGCGTCACCGCGCCGGGGAGAACCGTGGCCGCATCGACGGCCGCGACGGCTTCAACCGCCTCACCCGCGAGCGTGGCCGTGGCGACCAGCGCCGCCGTCTCGACTGCCGCCGCCACTCCCGGCGCGTCGCCGTCTAGCGTGACTGGCCCTGCGAGGATCGCGGCCGTGTCCACCGCAAACACGACCGGCACAGCATCGCCATTGATCGTCTGCGGCGATGGACCAGCGGTCAGTATCCACGTCATCCGCCGCACATGGCGGACGAACGACCGGCCCCGGAAGACGCTGCGGAACGTCGAGACCTGCGCGCGGCGGGCAAAGAAGTAATCGGCGACCGGGCCTTCCTCCGCTTGGATCGCCGCCGTCGTGACCGCGAATATGTCCTGGGGCTCCTGTCCCTCGAGCGTCGCCGCCCCCGGCAGAATGGTCGCAACCTCGACCGTAAGGGTTACGTCAGGGGCATCGCCCGCCAGTGTAACCGCGCCGGGTATAAGTGTAGCCGCGTCAACTGTCGCAACCGCTTCAACCGCCTGCCCATCCAGCGTGACGCCGCCCGCCGCAACCGTGGCCGCATCGACCGCATGGAGCGCCTCAGCGGCTTGCCCATCGAGCGTCACCGCCCCCGGCAGCACCGCCGCCGCCTCAACCGCCAGCGCCGTGTTCGGGGCGTCGCCTGCGACCGTGACCGTCGCCACGACCGCCGCCGGTTCGACGTGCGCGACGGTTTCGACTTCCTGCGCGTTGAGCGTGACCGCACCGGGTAGTACTGCCGCCGCATCCACCGCCGCGACGGCGGCAACGGCTTGGCCTGCGAGCGTTACCGGCTCGATGACGAGCGCCGCTGTGTCTACCGCATGGACGGCAACGATGGGCTGGCCGTCAAGGGTGACCGCGCCGGGGAGCAGCGTCCCGACGTCCACTGCCGCCAGCGCCTCGACGGCCTGCCCATTCAGGGTGACGGCACCGGGAACGATGGCCGCGCCATCGACGTTCGCAGACAGTTCCGCCGCCACGCCGTCAACAACCTGTGTGCCGCCTTCAACCGAGATGCCCGCATCGTCGGCGGCGAAGGTGGAGACACACTCCTGCCCAGACAGCGTGACCCCGCCGGGCAAGACGTCGGCGGGGGTGACGCCAAACGTTACATCTACAACTTGGCCCGTGATCGTCGCTGCGCCGGGGATCGGCGTGGCCGCATCCACCGCCCATGTCGAGGACGGCTCCTGTCCGGCGAGTGTGATGGTCGCTTGCGGCGTGGCCGCGTCAACGGTGAGAACGGCTTCGGGCGCACTGCCCGCGATGGTGATTGCACCTGCGATCACGGCTGCGGCCGTGACGCCCCAGAGGACTTCGACCGCCTGCCCGGTTAGCGTCTGCGGCCCGGTGCCGCCCTGGGACTCCTCGACGTACACGCGCCGTGCGCGTGGCCCGCGAATCGACCAACCGGGGCGGAAGACCCACTTCGGCATTTACCACCGCCACCTACGAATGAAGTGCTTGAACGGGAATGGGCCGGAATACTCAAATGCCCCGACATCCCACTCGGCAGCTACTGGTCGTGTGGTAAAGGCGATGTCATCGTTGAACGGGAACGTCGCGTCTGTCAGAAGTGATATGCCTCTGTTGATCGCATCAATGTCTGACAGGACTAGCGCATAGTTACCGTTCGCGGCGTCTTCGAACGTCAGCGACTTGTTGCGGTAGTTGACTGTGCCGGGTGCCGTCGTGTCTTCGCTCAGGTTATTGGTGCCGAAGCTCTCATACCCGGTCGAGACCCGGAAATCGACTGTGCCACACCCATACCCGATGCAGTTCTTACGCTCAGGGTCATACCCCGCGCCGCCGGTGACGTCGAACCCGTAGGTGCCACAACTAACAGCAGTGCAGCTATAGACGGCTTTCAGCGTATGCGCGATCCCGTAGCCCTCGCAGTCGTGGACGACGCAGTTGATGATGTTCACAGTGCCGTCGGTGGAGGCGACGCCACTCGCGACTCCCGTTCCTGCGTTGGTTGCTGATACGATCAACCCCACGAGCCGCGAATACGGCGCCGTGCCATTGAAAAAGATGGAAGGCCCATCGCCAGTGCTGTTCCACGCGACGGCAAACTCCAGGTCTTCAATGCCGAGCCACGCTTCGCCATCCTGCGAAATCCAGTAGCCGGATGGGACGAACTTCACGCCCGTACCCGGTACACCGAGATGGCGAGCCGACGCCACTGCCCGAACAAGACGGAAGTAGTTATGGCTCGTTGTCGCGCCCAGAAACCCAAACCCACCAATGGCGTAGCTGGCCGCGTCCTTGTAACACTCCAGCACTTCGCACTCACGAGCCGCAACGAGGTCGACGTCTGTCGTATCCTCCCATGTGTAGACGCTGGTATAGTCGCGCCCGAACCCCGTATCCCCGAACGTGCTGATCTGCTCATTCAGACCGGTGCGGCGTGAGCCGCCCGCAGGCGCGTAATTGCTGGCCCCGAGATCCCACGCGCCAGAGCGCAGGTTGAACGCGATGTCGTCGTCGAAGGGGTACGCCCCGTCTGTCGATAGACTGGTGGCTTTGCCCTGCGCGTTGGTGAGGTCCGCTGGCGCGATGCGGTAGTCACCCGTCCGCCCCTGCGCCGCCATGAAGTAGAGGGTTTTGCTGCGATAGTAGGTGCCGGCTGCCGGGGCTGTGGCATCCCCGCTCAGGTTGTGCGTGGTGCCGTTCAATGCGTCGCCGAGGAAGTCTGCCGTCGCGTTGCTGTAGCCGATGTTGTTCTTGTAGATAGACACGTACCAGGTCTGCGTCGGATGGCCAGAGAACCCGTACACGCCATTGTCAATGGACGTACAGTTATAGATAAAACTACCTGTCCATAGCCCGTAAATCCCATTATCATCACAGTCGTGCGCCACGCAGTTCACGACCGCATGAGACAACGGCGCGCTCACACTGGCGAGATATATCCCCTCCCCGACTCCGCTGCCGTTGTTCGCGGCTGAGACAAGGCACCCAACGCAAGTCGCTCCAATACCACCGGATCCATAATGAAGCCGCACGCACCAGCGCGTTTCGATGTCGTTGCTGACGTTGTTGATTTCGATGTCTTGAACCGAGAAATAGTCTTCATCTACCCCCACGAACGCACTGCCATACAGCACGATCCCGGCACCGGGAACGCCAAGATGGCGTGCTGTCGATGCGGCTCGAAGGATGCGATGATACAGAGCGTTCGCAACAGCATCCGCGTACACGACGTATTGGCCAGCGTAGCTCGCCGCGTCCGCGTAGCACTCCACGACCTTGCTCTGCGCCGCTGACACGAGGTCGATGTCCGTATCCGTTTCCCATGTTGCCAGCGCGGTGTAGTCGCGGCTGAACCCGGTATCGCCGAACGTCTTGATGTCTTCGTTCGTGCCACGCCGACGAGATGACAACGTGCCGGTATAGGCAAATGCGCCCACATCCCATTGGCCCGCGCCCCTGGCTGAGAAGGCGATGTCGTCATTGAAGGCGAACGTCCCATCGGCGCTGAGATTCGCACCTTGCGCGATGGCGTCGCTGTCCGCACGCACGAGGTCGTAGTTGTCCGCGCCGACATTCTCAAAGGTTAGGGACTTGCTGCGGTAGTAGACTCCGACGGCCGGAGCGGTTGCGTCAGAAGACAGGTTGTGCGTGGTGCCGGTTGGAAAGGTTCCGTAGTAGTCTGCCGTCGCGTTGCCATAGCCAATGCAATCCTTGAACGGCGAACTCGTACCTGCACCCAGGGTGAATCCATACCGGCCATTGTTAATAGCCGAGCAGTTGTAGAATCCACCGACATAGGTAGTGGAGACACACCCATCTTCGTCAGAACCATAAAACACACAGTTGGCGATGACGTTGTAGGTATGTCCAGAGACGAACGAGCATCCGCACCCAATTCCTGACCCCGAGTTTGAACCGGACGCTAACAGGCCAACGAACTCCCAACTAAGATAACCATAGCCAGCGTCCTGAAATCCGGCGAGTGCGTCTGCCGAATTATACGCACCGACAAACTCAAGATCGTGGAGCTTGAGATAGTGTTCCGCAAACTGTATCGATCCCGTGGTCGAGAGAAACTTCGCTCCAACTCCGGGGATGCCGCCGTGACGCGAGGACGAATTGGCACGCACAATTCGCATGTACGAACTGTTCGTGTCTGCGCCCCAAAACAGGATCACGCTGGTTACGGTATACGTTCCCGCTGCACATTCCAGGACCGCACTTCTGGTGGCGGTCACAAGGTTTTGGCCGGTGTCACTCTCCCACACCGACAGGTCTGAGTAGTCCGCTCCAGAAGCCGCGAACGTGTTGACACCGCTGGCCCACTCGCTGCCCGTCCACCGCGACTCGTTGGTGCCGGTACGGCGGGACGATGCCATACTACTTGTACCTCCCGGTCGTCTTGTCGAGGATCAAGCCCTGCGCGTCGAACGGCGGCGCACAGGATGTGAACAGGCCGGTGTCCTCGTCCACCGTGAGGAACGGCTGATAGACCTCGTTCGGGTTGCGAGCCTTCCCCTCGTCGAAGTCGGCCTTCAGCTGCTTCAGCCGCCCGAGCGGGATGGCGTGACGCCGCTTCTCATGCGACACCGCTCCGTCCCTGACGCCCTCCGTCAGTGTGCCGAACTCGCCCTCTTCCCACCCCGACACGCGCAGCCAGAGGTGCCGGTGCATCTCGAGCATCCCGACACCGTTGGACGGCGGGCGGACGGCGATGATGTCGCCCTCGACGGCCCGTTCGTGGCCGGAGGCCAGTGGCGCGTGGCTCTGGGTGAGAATGGCCACCTCCACCACTGGATACCGCTTGATGGTCTGCCCCATGTCAGTCGTCCGCGCTGATGTCGTTCAGCAGTGCCGACGCTGCTTGAACGAGGGTGTACGTGTTCAGATCCGCCGTGTTCGCCGCCACACGCGACTGGAGATCGGCCAGCGACGTCGCCGCTGCGATCTGCGCCCGCAGCGCGTTGTGCTGGTCGGCGTGCGCGTTGGTCACGGCGAGGATGCGCTTCAGCAGCGCCTTGAACGCCTTGCGCCACTGGGGATGGACCGAGAACAACTCGCCAACCCGCAAGGCATCTAGCTGCTTGTCATCGGTCAGTTCCTTCGCGGCGTAGCTGTCGATCTCGGCCTGGGTCGCGTTGCGGATGTCCTGCCCGATGCCGACGTAGTGCTTCGCGAACCCAAGCACGCGCAGCGGCCCCATCGTGCCATCGGGGTTCAGCGCCCGCACGGTATTCCCATCCGGCAGCACCGGGTCGGTCACGACGCCGAAGAATGCCGGGTCACGGTCGGCAAACGTCTGCCCTTTGGGGCTGATTTTGAGAACCTCGCCCGAACTGATGCGATAGAGTGCGGTTACGGCCATCGGTTATCCCTCACACTTCTTCAGCCAGATCCACAGCCAGCGCCACGGCCAGCCTACCGAATCACAGGTTTTCCGGGCGGGCCGGGAACCCGGTCGAAAGGGTTGCTGGCGAGACTCCACTCGCTCTCAGCGGTCCCGGCGACGGCCTTCACCTTACCCGTGTAATCCGCGCCGAACGATAGCGGCTGCGAGTTGAACGTGAACGTGCAGACGTTCGCCCCGTCCGGCACGGGCTTCCCGAGGTCTTGTGTCTGCACGGGTGTCGTGGCCCCCGGCAGGAAGAACCCGAGGACGTACTTGTCGATCTGCGCGTGGTCCGGTGAGGCCGTGAACGTGCCTTCACGCGGGTTCTGCGGTTTGGTCTGCGCAAGCGAGGCACTGGCGAACCCCAACAGGGCCAGCGCCACGAAGGCCGCAATGATGCGCTTCATTATCCCACCTCCTCAAACACCATCACGCCGTCCAGCGTGAGGGCCGCTGCCGGGGCCGTCTTCAGCTTCACCGCGAAACCGTTGCCGCCTGGGACAATGTGGATGCGGTTCTCGGGCGTCGGGAGATAGTGCCAGCCGCCCAAGACGTTCTCCGACTCGACGCGCAGCAGCGTCGTTTCAGCGGAGAGGTTCGCACCCGTGATGAGCGTCCGCACCGTCGAGGCCACAGTGCCATCCGCCCCGAGTGTCGCGGGTGTGTTCCCTGTGCCCTGCGCGGAGTTGTCCGTCGCCGTGCGGAACAGCTTGAGCGGCAACGTCTCCGACGTCTCGCTCGTTTCCTGCGTGATGCGGATCTCGTGGATGATGACCGCCCGCGTCGAGGGCGGCTTCAGATAGAACAGGTCGGCAATCGCGTCCACGCTGATGCCGTCGAACACCGCTGCGTACATTGCCATAATTCACATCCTTAAATACGCGCACCGTCGAGTGCGCTGATAGGTGCGCCAGAGGAAATCGAGCGACGGCGGCGGCGGCGCGGAGATGCTGGCCACGTCCACCGTTGCCAGCGCCACGGGTTCCTGCCCGGTGAGGGTCACGGCTCCCGGCAGCACCGTGGCCACCGTCACCGCCGCGACCGCCGCGACGGCTTGCCCGTCCAGCGTCTTATTCAGCGCCGGTTTCAGGGCTATCGTGCTGCGGACGTAGGTCGTGCTGACCGTCGCCGTCGCCGCGAGCGTCGAGGTCGTCGCCTCGGCGTTCAGGCCGACGTCGTGGTAGTACACCGACGCGCCGCCATCGGCCCCGGTATTGTCGTTCGACATCGGCGCTTCGGTCCACGTCCCGCCAGAGGGCGTAGTGGACGTGAGCGCGCCAATCGTGCTGTTATCCCCGAGCGCCGCGAAGGCCAGTAGCGCCCGAGGGTCACCACCCGACGAGGCCGTGATGTTGCCCCACGCGAGCGCCGTGCCAGTGGCCGTCGAGATGGCCTGCGCGTCGATGACGTCGCCCGACTCCAGACAGCCCCGGATGCCGATGATGACGCCTTGCCCACGGTCGCCGCCCGTGCGCGAGAAGACGACATTCGTGCCGCTGCCGTTGTAGCGCCACCACCACACTTGCCCCGACGCGACGCCCGACGTGGCATCCGTGTCGCCGGTCAGGGACTCATGGATCTTCGTCCACGTCGCCTGTGTACAGCCGACGTTGCTCCGAAGCGCGAGGAACGCGACGAAGATGTCCCCCACCTGTGGCGACGCGGGGAAATCGACCGTGATGTTCCCCGACGCCACGACAGACGAGAGCGCCCCCACCGTGAAGACGTAGGCCACGAGCGGTCCCCGTGCCTAGCTCTGGGTCGTGTACATGACCACGCCGTCCTGCGAATTGACGGTGGGCCAGTCAATCGTGATGTCGCCGCCGTTGGTCGCCGTGTCCGCAACGTCGTGGCAGCACAGCGGGATCGAGTCGGCGTCCCCCGTGCCGTACTTGAAGACCACGACATTCGTGATCGTGGACCCCGCCGTGCGGGCCGCGAAGGTCGGGTTCGCCGCCACGAACTTGATCTGGTGATTCGTGTCGTCCTGCACGATGCTCTTCGTGCCGAGCGTCTCGTCCGCGCCCACACCCGTCAGGCCGCTCATGCTGGTGATGGTCCGCGCCGGAAGCGCGCCCGTGAGCAGGCGGGCCTTGATCACGTCCGACCCCGCGAACTCGACGAGCTTCTTCGCAATCGCGTCCACGCCCTCGTTGAACCAATAGCTTGCCATCGCGCTTCTCCTTGTTAGCGATCCTCGACCGTTCCGAAGACTTTGGCGACCGGCTTCCACGTTCCATCCAGCCGTCTGACCCCATAACGGTCGATGGGGTCGCCGCCGCTACCGTCGTTGACCTGGTAGTACACCGCGAACTCTGCGCCCCACGCCTCCCATCGCCGGAGGTCGCGCTGCGTGAAGGCTGCCACCTGCGCGTCCGTCCAGTGCCAGCGTTCCGTCCACCACAGGTGGCCGCGCCGTTGTGGCCCGGTGTGGTAGCCGAACTCCGAGCAGCCCCACCGCCTTCCTTCGATAATTGTCTTCAACCACTCAATCTCGGCATCACGGCTCTTGAAACCTTCCTGGGGCGCAGCATCATCCGCCCCGTTCTTCGGGTAGCGATGCACGGTGATCCCGACGCTCACCGGGATGCTGCCGATCACCCGCTGCAACCAGCCGAGGCGCGAGGGCGTGAGATTCGACAGACTCCCCGCCCACACCCGATGCCGCCCGTCAACCGCCGTGCAGACCGCGTTCACGTTCGCCGCGTAATCCCGCCACGCCCAGCCCGTCAGATCCGGTTCGTTTAGCACTTCGATGTCGAGTGCGGGGGTCGAAGGAAGCCATGTCGATTGTTCGGGCCGGATGATCGGCATCGGGTTCAGACCCGCCGCCAGCACTTCGTCGAGCAGGATGCGGAAGTGCCGTGGTTCCAACACCGGCTGCATGTCGCACCGGATGAGCGTGAACCCGAGCGCCGCAAGGGCGCGCAGTAGATCCGGGCCGATCAGTTCACCGAAGCCGACTTGAAGGCCGCGTTGCATCACTGGCGTCCTCCGAGCAGCGCGAGCAGCGCCGCGACCTGCGCCTTGAGGTCTGCCACTTCGTTCTTCAGGCTGGCCACGTCCTGTTGAAGCGCCTGAATCTGCGGGGTGATCGGATCCGAGCAGTAAGTGATGATCCCGTACTCGGCGTCGATGGATGTCGCGTTAGTACAACTCGTCGCGGTATTGGTCTTGCGGTACACCTTGTAGTCGCCGCCGTTCCAGACCAGCGGGGCGATGGCTGAAGTTGATCCGGGCGGGTTGTTCCAGACGAAATCCGAGTCGAGATAAAAATCCACCCACTCGCGCCCGCCGCTACCACCCAGATCGAGGTTGCTGTTGCTATTGTTCGACGGCGAGAACGAGCCGGTGTCCATCGTGATGAGCGCCCCACCGTCCAACTGAAACCACACCTGCCCCGGCGCTTGCAGGATGATCCCGTCAGTCGAAAACGCTCGCGTGTACGCGCCATTGTCGAAGCGGTACTGGTTGACCGAGTTCGCGCCAGTGTCGAGTTCAATGCCGCCGTTGCCGATGGTGACAGCCCCACCGCCCGCTGAAATGCGCCCGCTGCTCCCAACCACAATCCCATCGGAATCAATCGACACGTCGTTGCTGCTGTTGCCGAAGTAGCCCGCCGAGGCGTTCACGGTGCCGCTGATGCTGGCGTTCGTCGCCGTCAGCGCCCCGCCCTCCGTCACGCGGAACGGGGCCGTGCCGATGTCGCTGCTCCCGGCCCAGAAGCGCACGTCGTCGCCGCCCGTCGAGGCCGAGTACAACCCCACAGACGTCGCGCCCGATCCGGTCCAGAAGATGTTGGCCCCGACCGTGAAGCCGCCGATGAGGCCGCTGCTCGCGGTCACGGCTCCCGCTGGCGACACGCGGAACGGGGCTGTCGCCCGGTTCGCGTAAGACGCCCCGGCATAGAACGGCCAGTCCAGCGGAGCCATGCCGCTGCTCGTCGCTTCGGTGCCGCTGTCCTTCTTGAAATAGTCAGCGGCCCACGTCCAACCGCCCACCACGCTCATCTGCGATGCCGTGATCGTGTTCGCCGCAATCTGACTAGCCGTGATCGTGTTCGCGGCAATCTGCGAAGCGGTGATCGTGTTCGCGGCGATCTTGTCCGCGACAATCGTCCCGGTCTTGATCGAATCTCCGACGATCCGCGTCACCCCGCCCGCGACCCACGGCGAAGCAGCGGTGGTGCCGGCAGGGCGTTCCCCGAATTGCGTATGCGTGAAGAAGATCCACGGGGTTCCCTCCCCGTTCTGGACGCTATGAATGTAGATCAGCGCCTTGACCGCGCCGGTTGGGGCCGTGTCCAGCAGCACAGATCGGCAGTACAGGCTTAGATACGCGCCGCCCTCCTTGGCCGTGGTACAGGCGTTCCCGGTGGAGGTGCCGACGTTCGAGTTGTACTGGTCCCACCACGTCACAGCGACATAGGTGTTGCCCGTGCGGTGCAGGCCCAGATAGACCGAGGCTTCGTATCGTTTCCCGGCTTCCACCACCAGCCACGGCCCGCCGATCTGAAACACCGTCGCATTGGCGGGCGTGCCTTCGGTGTGGAAGTATGCCGTGCCAGAATTGACAAGCGTATAGTTTGACCAGCTCACACCGCTCGTCCACGTCTGCCCGGTATCGTTACCGACCTCGCGCCACGAGTCCCCGCTGCCCGCCCCTTCGCCCAACCCGTAGCGGAACTCGGCATTGGTGAACTCATTGCCGGTCTGCCCGACCGTGATCTTGTCGGCGGTGATCGTATTGGTCTGGATGTTGCCGCCGTCGATGTTGGTAATACCGTCTCCATCGACACCGACCACTGAGAGGGTCGTGCCGTCCCACGTCAAGCGCGTACCCGCAGGATCCCCGATACGGAGCTTATACGCGCTGCCATCTTTCCCCATCCAGACCCCAGTGCCGGTACCGTAGGCACTGGGCAGTGGATTTCCCAGCGCCAGTGATGGCGCGGTGCGGTCAATCTTGAAGACCTCTGTGGACCCGTCAAACATGGAGAAGTTCACGCCCTGCAATTCAACCGCACTGTTACTGGCACGGAAATACTGCTTATTGCTCCATGACCCGGCAAGGATACCGTACTCATTCGAGGTCGAGGTAATGCCGGTCAGCTTGCCGAACCGCCCCTGCACACTACGGTTCGCGGCAACTGGTGCGGTCGCCCATGTCACGACCTGCGCGTAGGGCGAATTGATCGCATCCACGCCATCCACGGCATTGACTTCATAGTACCCGGCTCCACTGGTCCCATAGTCAAGGGCCATTGTTCCAGCAGGTACCGCAGTCCCCCCACCCATGGTGCCTGCGTTTCCACCAGAGGCGCGTGTGAATGTCCATGCCTGCGTCCCGTTGCCAGAAGTATCCGGCGCACTGACCGTCCCCACACAATCGCTGACCGTTAATGTCTGTGTGGCTCGGGCAAACGTCCGCACGGCCACATAATCACTGATGTCGAATACCTGCATGTCGGCCGCACCGGGTAAATCTTCAACAGTCAAGGTTGCGGTACTGCCGGCATTCGGACAAGTGAAACTAGAAACCACGGACACAGACTTCGTGATAATCTGCCCACCGGCCAGTGCTTGTTCAAGGTCAGCAATAAAACTTTTAGCGTGTAGTTCATCCGTGAACAAGTACCGAAAGTCGGCCCCGCCATTTGTCTGCACTCCCCACCCGGTCGTTTGCGAAACCCAATTCGAGGTCTTTGCGGTCCCCCCGAAGTTGACCGCTGTTGTTGCCGTGGCATTAAGATCCAGGGTGCCAGTGCCTTTAGCATCGATTGATACCGTGGCATTCGACCCCGACATACTCGGACCTATCGCGAAGGTCGCATTGTCATAGTATAGTGACCCAATCAGACGGGTATGGCCATTGACTGTAAGCGGGTGCGTGATCGAGGTTGTCTTGACCCCGATGTTTCCGCCGCTCTCAGCCACAACGCTGTCACCGAGCGTTGTGGCCGTGGCCCATTTCACAAGGGTGTCTTGCGTGCCAGATCCCGTGATGCCGCCAATGATGACCCATCCGCTGCCCGTGTGCGCGTACACAAGGGTCACGCTACTGCTGCCGTCCGTCCGTAGGTAAAGGTCACAGGCACGGCCGCTGATAGTGGGAACACCGCTGCCGGCCTGCACGGTACACGGCGCGGTGCCGAGGCGGATCTTGCTCACATCCAGCTCGGTCTGCGCAAAGGCGGGTGTCACCCACGCCAGCCACAGAATCAGAGTGATTCCGCATACCCGACGCATCCGACCCCCTCTCCATCCACACCGGGATAGCCTTCAAGGCGATAGTACGTGTCCGCTTCGGCCGTGAAATCCAGCGTCCGTTCAGTCGGTGTCGGGCCTGTCACGTCAGTGACCGTCCCGACCACCGTGCCGTAAGTAACGCCATCGCTACTACTCGTCAACCGTCCCGATACCACAATGCCTGCCCCTCGCGCCCATAACCACAACCGCACACGGGCCGAGAATCGCATTGTGGCCTTGACCGGTACCCACTCGGCAATCGGCGTCCAGGCCTTGGGGTTCGGCGTAATGTACAGCGCCCGCGACCCTCCAAAGGGATACACACCCACAGCCACGGTACTGGTCCCTCCACCGCCCCCAATCCACGCCACGGTCTGCGCCGAAGACCCCGTTCCTCCAGACCACGTCTTGTACATGTCCCGCCACTTGCTACCGTCGTACTTAGTCCCAGCAATCGCGGTCACGGTCCGCCGCTGGTCGTCCCCTGGTCGGATATTATAATTGATCGCGGTTAGAAGACACGAGGCATTTATACTGCGGTCTGTGACTTGAATGGACTGGGTCATACCAGGGTATAGCCCCTCACGATAGGTCTGGTAAGTGACCTCATTCTCAACAACGCTATAGACACTAAGCGCTTGTTCTCCAAGGGCGGTTGCATCGACTGCATTGAAGATGGTCGGCGCGTCAACGATCCGTGAATAAATGCCGTACTGTCCCTGGGCGGTCAGGTCATTGACAATCACCATGTTGGACAGACCTTCGTCCGCGCCCTCATACAGATGGTCGTGCGGCACGGTTCCTTCGCCATACCAGAACACGTCCGTTGCCGTCGTGGTACACCCGATGCTATTGCCACTGGCCCCGGCCGTTTTGGCTTTCACACAGATCATCGGCGCGGGCCGTCCCATGTCCCAGGCCGTGCATTCCGAGTGCGGGGTGATGGAGGTGGACATGATACTGCCGAAATTCTCCCCTCCGTACGCAATGGCAATGGCTAGATGTTGAAGACTGACATTCCCCGTCGCACCGATTAAGATCTCATTGTTGTCAAACGGCCCCGACGACAAGAACTGGTAGGTCACCCCACCCAAGGTGACTTCCTCTTCGTTGTGGAAGTTCTCGCCGATATCACAGCCCATGTACTGATACGCAGCGCGGGCGTGTTCCGAGAATCGGACCAGCACCTGGTTCGCATAGTCCGTACGGGACTGGGACACCGTGACATCTCCAACCGTGTTGCCGTCGTGATCCGTAATGTTCCAAGGGGCGCTCCACGTACCGGGCTGCCAGAAATCCAGTTCCTTTTCATAGTTGATATTCCGCAACCACCCTGTGTTCTGGCACAAGTCATCCAGAATCGCGGTCACCGTCATCAACTCGTACACCAACTCCGGCAACGCGGGGCCGTTCGGGGACATAGTCAAAGTGACCCCAGGCAAGTACGGCAGCAGCATTCCGGCCGCGGCTTTCAACGTCGTATCCTTGGCAATGGTCATCTTCGGGACGATTTGCCGGTCCCCCAGCTCATTGAAATCCAAGGCACTGACATTGCACTCGTAAGCCTCGGTCGGCGTCCCGGCCAGTCCCGACACGACGGGATTCTTGATCGTGCCGCCAAAGATGCGATACGGGACACTGTTCCGAGTCTCAGTCACAATCAACTCGTCATCAATCGTCGGCGTCGGCACCCCATTCGGGACCATGAAGCGGAAGGTCGCTCGGTCCCGATTATTCTGCGCCTGGGAAATGGTGAGTTCCTGCACTTCCCGAGCAACGCCGTCGACCGTGACACTAATGCTCATCGCCCCAATCCATACTCCCGAATCACACCTGGAATTTCAGGGACCAGCAATTCGGCCAGCGTCCGTGGCCCCACCTTAATGATCACGGTCCCGCCGCCGCCCCGTCCGCCGCCCATTTCTGTAGGAGAAAAATGCTGGTTCGCACCGCTAAACATCGCGTATTCCGGACCAGATTCTCCAGCTGTGAACATCGTCGGCTGCGTGACCCAGTAACTGCCGCCGAACGCTTGCGGATTCGGTGTCCGCCCCTTTCCGCCGCCCGTGTCGTCATCGTCGTCGTCCTCGTCTTTTCCTCCCGGTTTTCCGCTCGAGGTATAGTTCGTGTGGACATTGACCTTCGAATCGACCGTTTTGGGAATGTCCAACAACGCCCGAGTTAGATCCTTGACGGCCTGAATCAGATCCTTGAACCCCTGCTTCAAAATACTGGTCGGGTCGTTGTCGTCCAACAGTCCAAGCTTGTCAGCTTGGTCAATCAACTTCTGCGTATTCTCGTCAATCGGAATGCCCAACTTCTTGTGCGCGTCAAACACGGTCCGCAACCACGGCAACATCGCCATCAGGGTCTGCTGCTCTGTGAACCCGGCTGTACGCATCTTCTCGTACATCGAAAGGCCCTGGGCCTCAAGATCCGAGAGCGTTTCTGCATCCAGCGCCCCGAGATTCCCCAGGGCCAAGGTCAGGTCGTTCAACGACCGCACACCCTCGACCAATTCCTTGTTGTTGTTGTACAGCTCTCGATAGTGCATCAACTGCCCCAGAGCCGCATTCTCCGACGTCAACCCCAAGTCTTTGTACAGTTGAATCAGGGTATCCAACTGCGGACCAATCACGTCCATCGCGGCAAACCAATCCATACCAGACTTAACCGCACCGCTAAACGCTGACACCAGAATCCGTCCCAACCGTTCGGCTTCCCCGGCAGCATCTCCGGTCCGCGTTTTCAGCTCCCCCATCTTCTTGTTGAGCTCGTCCAGTCGTTTCTGTTCCTCAACGCCCAACTCACCGTATTTCCCGGTCTTGGGGTCATACTTCCCTGACCCCTCTAACTCCTTCTGGAAATCGGTGAGCTCTTGTTTGACGGTAGCGACCTCACTGGCCCACGTCGTCAACGGCGAAGCAACCTTGGCCCATGCGGTCATGGCACGAGTCAGTTGGCTGGTCAGAAATTCAGCGACTGCTTTAGACTCAATACCGAACTCCTTCGCCAGCTTAATCATGTTCAGGAATGCAGGCGAAGCAATACGGTTGGAGTCGATCACGGCCTGGGCAATTTGCCCGAACGCACTATCAAAGGCCTCACGCGTCTGTTCGACCGTGAACTTTCCCATCTCCAACATCGAGAAAATGTCGGACACGGCCAGGGACCACTTGTCGATATTGCCGGTATTGACCCCGCCCGTGTCTTCCATGATCGTGCCGAGGTTGAAAATCTCGGCCGCTTGCCAATCCCCCTTGAACTTCGTCTTGGCGGTTTCCTCAATTTGCTGGGCTAGCGCATCACTGATTTCGGTCCCCATGCCCTCAGCGAACGCGGCCCCGTACTTGGATCCGACCCGGTGCATGATCTGCACATACCCTGGATCCTTCTTGGCCAGTCCAGCAATGATGCCCGAAATCGCGCCGATACCTGCGCCGATGCCTGCCCCAATCGGCCCGCCGAACATGAAGCCGATGCCCATGCCGGTCATCGCTCCACTGGCCACACCCCCGGCCACGCGTTGCCCGCGTGTCTCGGCCTGCAATGCGCTCAGGAATGACATCCCGCCTTCCATCGCGCCCGTGATGCCGCTGACGTAGTCCTTTTTCTTTCCACTAAAGGCCTTGATCATCTTATCGGCGGCACCCAACCCCGACAGTCCGCCCGTCACGGCGGACCCAATGACTGCGGCCGCACCCTCGAACCCCAACGCCGCCATCAGTTCACCGAACGTCCGCAAGGCCTCGAACGCCTCGGTGATGTTGGACTTCAACACCTGCCAAGATTCGATAAACTTCTTGAACTTCTCGAACTCGTCCTGCTTTATGTATTCGTTCCCCTGCGCATCAATATCAAACTCAATCGGATAGTTCTCGCGACTGGCGATGTTCCGCTGCTGCCGAGGCGTGAATCCGGCTTCCTGGGCCCAACTGGCTCGATACATTTGCACGGCCACAACTGCCGCTTCCTTCATGTACTGTTTGTACATGACCGCCATTTCCAGCAACTTGGCCTGTTGAACGGCTTGATCCGGGCCGATGGGGACCGTGGCAATCTCCCGCACCATCTTCATGTAGTTCTGCTGGATATCTGTGAGCGACTTCATCCACGTCTGCTTTATGTACTTCATCTGCTTGTTGGCGAATTCCCCGCCCAGGAATGTCCCCAACTGCGCTTCAGCGTCTCCCAATTTGGCCTTGGCATCGCCCACCATGTCCCCGATCTTCACCGACAGATCCGCAAAGTACTGCTTGTTCGCATCCGTGGTCAGCTTCCCGGCCCCCATCAGCTTGTTATACCGCGCAATCAGCGCGTCGATTTCCGGGTATTGCGCCTTGTACAGATCGGGGAATGTCGCCCATTTCTCGGCCAGATCCGCCAGTTGTTCCTGGTTTTTCTGGAAGAAAGAATCCGGCAGGCCCGCAACCGTGTCCTTTGAGTATAGGCCGATATCCTTTCCCAGATTATCAAAGGACGTGATAAAGGTTTCCAGTGCCTTGTTCCCGTCCGAAATGTCCGCCGCCATCGTCCCCCACCAGCCATGGGGTAATGCCAGAGCCAGTTCACGGACCGCGGCCTCTTGTTTCCAGAATGTCTCGGTCAAACTGTCCATGACCTTGACTGTGCCGGTGATTTCGGACGGGGCCAGGGTGTCCTTGAACTTCTTATAGTCCTCCCACATCCGTTCGGACATTTCCAGCGGAATGGCGGTCGCCTCGGGGAACTCGGCAAAGAATAAGGCAGCAGCATCAGCCGCGGCAGCGGCCATGTTCTTCAAATCACGGGTCTGTCCCGTGACGTATTCGCCGAAGTAATTCTGACGCGACTGTAGATCTCGATCAATCGGTTCGGCCCGTACGGGTTTTGCCAGTCCCTCGGGGAAATCCGCGATGTCCTGCTTTCGATATCGTTCAAGCACTTCCATCACGGCCGCTTGCCGTTCCTCTGGCTTGGCCTTATCCAATTTCCAAAGAACTTTTTTGACCTCCTTCATAAACTCGGGGAGTTTGCCCTTCTTCTCGAACCCGGACAGTAACTGGGGTAAATCCGCAACCGATCCTGTCGGTCCGCCGGTCCCGCCCATTGCCAGATATGACGGGGCCAGTCCTCCCGCAGCCACAGCATACGGCGTTCCGCTGCTGGCCCTGAACATTTCCCCCATCTGCTTCTCAAACGCGGCACGGGCAGCACGTTCAGACTCCGCCACACGCGCCTCTCCGCCCGCTGTTCCGTAGGTCAATAGGGAAAAGAAATCGGGGAGGGACTTTGCCCCGGTCATTTTCTTTGCCTGAGCCCAGGCCATATTAAACGGACCAGCGGCCATAGGTGACTTACCATCACCACTGGTCGGTTTCGATTTCCCCAGCGCAGCTAGCGCTTCGGACAATAGCGGGATATAGATGAAGGTAGTGTCTCGAACCGACTTTTGAAAGTCATTGAACTCCTTAATCAATCCGTTAATCGACCGGAACCCGACATCCCATACATCGGATAGCGCTGTCTTCCACTCATCCCATGTTCCAACGGCCCGGTCCATGTCGGCGAGTGCGTTTTCTCCAAATATAGTCTCAAATGCGGACTTGAACGCGGCCCCCAACCCCTTAAACACCCCAATCAGCTGATTGACCGTTGGCATCGTGACGTTCCACAACGTCATAAACGCCTCAGACCAGCTGGTCGAGAACAAGCGAATGGCGGTGACCGTCGCAGCCAGTGGCCCTGCAATCCCTTTAACAAACAACCCGATACTCGGCCCCAGCTTACTGAATAGGCTCAACGTCCGCGTCACAATTCCGGCCAAGATGCCTTCGTGTTTGGCCGCTTCCCCGCCCAATACGGCAGTTGCACTTTTACTGGCCTGGGTCAATTTACTGAGTTCAGCAAGATACTCCCTACTGCGCTGATTCAATGTCTTGATAGACGCGGCCTGGGACGCCAACAATGCGCCCCCGCCCCATTCGGCAGCGGTCATGGACCGGCCAGCCAACATCGCTTCATCCGACGCCGCGAACGCCATACTTGCCTGACCCAGAAGTGCAGACTTTTGTGCGGCCCGTATCGCGTTCTGGTCCTTAAGCCATTTAGCCAAAGACGCTTTGGCCCCTGGCCCCAATGCTCCGGCCGCCCCAATGCCTGCGACCCCAGCCGCTGCGGACCCGCCCTTGGCGACCCCGGCCGCGCCCGAGGCCCAGGCAAACGACTGCGCCAAGGTCACTGCTCCTTGTGCCTTGGCATAGTCATTCCAGGCCTTAGTTGCGATAATGACCCCATTCGTGACGGCACGAAGTGAGGTGCCAACCGCCGAGAATCCTCCGACCAAGGCACTGAGGAACAGCACCTGGGACCCCATGACCGTGATCACTGGTCCCATGGCTGCGGCAAGCCCCAGGAAGGCCAACGTCAGCATCTTCGTTTCATCCGACCACGACGACACCCACTTGGCAAACCGCGAGAATCGTTCAATCAACCGCTCCACGGCCGGCAGCACCACGTTCAACAGCGTCGGCGCAAAGGCATTGAACAATTCGATGCCGACGTTCTTAACCTTGTTCCAGACCATCTGCATCTGGTTCGCGAAGGCCTTCATCTGGTTGTTGGCGACCCGTTCGGTCGCGCCCGCCGCTTTGTTCAGGGCATTCTCATACTGGTGCATTTCCGCGCCCATGCCCCGGAAATACTGAATCGCGGCACGGGTACGGTCGGTGAACCCAAGGGCCTTCCACATCTTGGTCTGTTCGATGACCGACATCTTGTCCATCGCTCGGTCAACGTCGGTAATGATGCTGCCCAAGTTCCGCATGTTCCCGGCCGCGTCATAGACGGAGATGCCGTACTGTTTCCACGCGCTCGCATTGGCTAACGAGAATCGGGCCAGATCACGCATGACCATGTACAACTGTTGTCCGGCCAAACGGCCCTTCACGTTCTGCGATGCCAGCGCCATCAGTGCGGCCGTGCCCTCCTCCACGGTCTTGTTGTAGATACGAAGCTGCGCACCGGCTTTATTCGTGATGGCCTGGGCAAAGTCTTCAATCGTGCCCAGTGCCCGGTTGTTCGCTTCCGTCAGCACATCCGAAATCCGCGCCATTTCCTTGGCGTTTTCAATCGGATCCTCCATCCGCATTCCCAGTGACTGCTGGGCGCCAGCGAGATACTCGGTCGCTTTGGCCAGGTCCATGACCCCGGCCTGGGCGAACCTGGTCGTGATCGGCAACAGTTTCATGGACTCGGACGCCGAGTACCCGGCCGAGGCCAGATGGTAGAACCCCTCGGCCGCTTCCTTTGCCGAGTATTTGGACGTTTCCGAAATCGTCCGAGCGACCGCCTCCATGTCCTTCCGAATCTTCGGCGTCACCCCATCCATGATGGCCAACGACTCGGTCATGGCCTTGTCGAATTCGACACCGAACTTGCCCACGGCTCCCGCTGCCGCCAGAATGGGCAACGTCACTCCGGCGGTCATGCGGGAACCAAGGAAGAAGACTCGCGACCCGAACCGCTCAATCTCGCGTTCGGCCCGCTGAAATCCAGTCACCAGGCCGGAGGCGTCCGTGCCAATGCTGACGAAAACGGATCCGACACTTGTTCCTAAAGGCATTAGTCGTCACCCACCTTCGGCAATCCGGTCAGTGGACGGCCAAGAATGCGGACAGGAACCAGGGGATTCTTGACTGTGCCCATGTGATTGATGATCATGCACGACCAGACACAGTCACGGTCTTCAGCCGTACGCATCCGCCACAGCCACCCCTGGTACAGCGCCGTGTACTCGGCCGGTGTCATTTTGCGGAACTCCTTGGGCTTTAGTTGAAGTGGCCCAAACGCATACGGCTCATTCGCGGTGATCCACGCTCGCCATCGAAAGGTCAGCTTTCGGTGTTTCCGCCCTCGACCGGCACCGGACCCGGCGCTGGTGTCGGGACGGGTGCGTTTCCCTGGGACGATACCTCGTCCTGGTCAGGGCTTCCCAACGCGCCCTGTTCCACGGCCGCGCTGAATGCGGCCTGCAACGCCGTGGTCAAATCCCCACCGCGCTTGATGTAGGTGCCAATCAAGTCACCCATGCGGTCGACCGTCAGTCCACGGTCCTCATGCTTCAACCCCGCCCACAACAGCGCTCGGGTGGTCGCGAAAATGGCTTTGGTCTGCATCAACTGAGCAATGCCCATGCCCACTTCCTGCTCGAAATCGGCCAGGGCATTGAGGTCAAACCGAAGGGACCGACGCTTGATGACACCGTGCTTGTCCAGCTCGAACGACTCGAACAACGTGAACGGGGTCTTTTCCACCAACATGACGACACCCTCCTTTGGTAGGGTACCACGGCCCGCACGGGGGGTAGCAGCCCACCCCATGCGGACCGCTACAGTGGCCGTACGGCCGTTTTCGGGGCCGGGGGGATACCGGGATACCCCCCGCCCCGTGAAATGCGCCTACAGGACCGCTAAGGCCCCGTCCGGAGGCGCTTTTCCGTTACGGCGTGACGTCGCGGACCAATGCCGACCCACCGCCCGCTCGGAACGACCCGGTGGCCGTGCCCAGTGCGCCGACCTCACCGGTCAGCGGCGGATACGAGGCCAGAATGGCGTTGCCCTGGAATTCAGGGTTCGTGGCGCTGATGGCCCCCGTCTTGCTGGGACGGACCTTGATCGGGAACGGATCCGCGCCCACCAGCGGGAACAGTGTCGCATCGACGCTGGCCGCGGCGTAATCCTGGAGGAAATTCACCTCGAGCGTCCATCCCTTCAATCCAGGCTTGGCGGACCGCGTGCCGCTGGTCCCCATCGTCGTGTCGTCCAGCACTTCCGCTTCGTACGTCAGGGTGACGGACTTCACGTGGTCGCTCAGGTCGACGCTGTTGATGCTCACATAAGCGTCGGTGTAGACTAACGTTGCCATGTCAATGCCTCCTACCCGTGATTAGAGAATACCGAAAGTCCAGTACACCGTGAACGAAGGCGTCGTCCCCGTGATTGTCCACTTGGCGCGCCAGTACGTGTCCGTCACCGGTCCTGCCGCTTCCTTCCAGTTCGCGCCAATGGCCGTCATCGCATCATGCGTCAGTCGAGTCGTAGGCGTGGTAAATGACCCTGTATCATCTGACTCGACAATTCCGGTGAACGATGGCGTGCCGCCCGAGACAGCCGTAACATGCAACGCGCTGTACATGCGCTGGGTTGCAGACACGGCAGTGATGAGCCCTCCACTGGCATTGCCCGTGGTCCCTTTGGCTCCAGTAGTCATCAACTGCCCCCGGACCAGGGGCGTGCCAGACGCTCGGCAATCCAGGTTCGTCCGCATCAGCGCTCCGACCTCGCCGCTGGCCGGAGAGTAGGTCGCGCCCACCCCCTTCAAGCAGTAAGACCGGTCGCCTTCGGCATTGCCCACGGGCGCGATGCTCATGACCTCGGGTACGGCCCCGATGCGGTTGAACAGCATCTCGTCCACCGAAGTGTCCCAGAACATATTGCCGGTGAACGAGAACGTCTTCAGTCCGGGCTTGGCCGACCGGGTACCGCTCGTACCGAAGGTCGTGTCATCCAGAATCTCGACCTCATACGTCATCTCACACGACGAGTGAAATCCGCTGAGGTTGTAGCCGCCAACTATGATTTTGGCGTCCGTGATCGTCAACGTGGCCATTACTGCTCCTCCTTCTTACGGTGTAGACGCCGATGCGGGGCTACAACTTCTTCTGCGTCCGGAACCACGGGGTCGGGATCGGGAATCACTTCAACGATGGCCCCAATCTGGGTGAGAAATGTCTCGGTGCTTGGGGGCATCTCGACAGTGAACACAGACCCAGGCGCGTGCGACCCGTCCACCACGATAGTCGACGTGCCGACGTTCCTATACGTCTTCACGGGGGATCTCCTTCCCGCACACGCCGCACATCTGGCGCTGCAAATTGCCCATCGTCGGGGTCGGCAACCGATGCTCAATCGGGTGACTGCACTCGTCCGCATTCAGCGTCATCGGCGGCGGAGGCGCTGGTGCCTTCCCAGGGGCAGGTTTACGGTCCATGACCAACGACTGAAACATGTCGATGCTCTGAATCAGCGCCTCCGCCGAAGCGCGTGTCGCCAACAACTGCTTCATGATCAAGTCCTCGATCATGATCGCCTCTTCGTGGCCCGAAACGTGATCGACCACCGATGCCGATTGTTCTCGTCCAGTCCGACATAGACCGGACCATACTCCAACGTAACCAACAGATACGCGGTAGACCCCATAAGCCCAGTGTAGAAGTCAAGGGCGTTAATCACGGCGCTGACCTTCGCTTCGCCAGCCGTAGGATCCGGATTCCGTACCACCACCTGGAACGCGGGCGTATCGGCAACCGGCGCACCCAAGGATGCGCCCATGGATCGAACCGGGGATCCTGCACTCATCATCACGACCGACACCCCCGCAGCCACCCCCATCGGCAAGTTCCCTAAGAACAAGGTCGAACCCAGGGCACCGATCCCTTGTGTCACCAGGTATGCGCCCAGCTCAGTGAGGGTGCTCATACTGCGCCCTTTTTCACCAACCGAGGCCCTATCATCCCAGACCCCAATCCACGGCCAAAGGCCTTGGCCTGTGCTTCTGCTGCTGCCGCAATCGACGCGCCCGTAATCCCGGCCTTTGCAATCTGCCCCTGGATCCGGTCCACAATCCGTTTCGAGATGTAGGGTTCATGCTCGACAAACGCGTAGTACAAGTAGTGGTCCCTGGCGTCAGGATTGATGCCCTTGTTGATCTCAAACCTACCACCAGGATTCTCGTGAATGGCCGCTGCGTAATCGACGTTCTCATCTCCGAACGTCACCCACCACAAGGTCCGCTGTTTTTGCTGGAAGGTGAAGTCCGCACTTGACCCCCCGGTATCTGGTTCAATACCCGAGAATTTCGGAACCGCCATGGCATCCGAACTTCGGACTGTCCCCGTGTTAACCAATGCCGTCGTATCGACAGGACAGTAATGTTCGGCACGAGCAAGAATGGCGTCGGCACCGGCACGGCTTTGAAATGCGCACTGCATGACGATGCCCTTCATCAACTTGTCGATATTCTCAACCGTCAGCTTCATACCAGATACGTTGACCGCCCCTCCGCCCAGAGACGACTGGTTGGACTCACGGAATAACCGTTGAACTTCTTGCTGGATGCCCGTGAGTGCCATGTTACTGTCCCTGCCTGACCCGGCATGTGATACAATGTGCGGTATGCATACACGGACTGAGTTTATCGAAGGTCTTAACAAGACTCCAACGTGTTGGCTTTGGACTTTGAGTAAACGGCCCAACGGATACGGACAAGTTAACTGGCGCGGTCGCGTCCGTTACGCGCATCACGTAGCTTGGGAGATTTTCAAAGGCCAGATACCAAAGGGCAAACAAGTACTTCACAAATCCTGCGATGTGAAATACTGTGTGCGCCCCTCGCATCTTTACCTCGGAACTCGTGCGGACAATGCCCGTGACTACATGATTCGTCTTTGGCACAAACACAATACCCGAAAATTGACCCCAGATGACGTGCGCCAGATTCGTGTATTGGCGAAGACCATGAAAAAGTCGGTCATCGCCCGACTGTACCCACACGTCGAGTACAAGGCCATAAGGCGCATTGTAAACGGCACGTACTGGAGACATGTGGAGTAAAGTCATTGTCCTTGTCTATGATATTGCCATCCGCACTGCAATTTCGTATGGTGATGTCCGTCTTCGTCCGTGGCCCGTGCGACCGCGAACATGATCGGATATCGGTCCAGCCACGCCCCATCATCCGGCAATTCGACTTTATCCTCCATCCCGATCACGTCCCCGCCCGAGTTCAGGTAGATGTCGAACACCACCGTCTGGTCCTGGACCTGGGACCGGCGCAACGACAAATTCTTCCCAACGATCCGGCACCGGTACGCTTTTCCCACCGCCCCCACATGCGAGGGTACCCCGTTGTCAGTGTACCCCGTCCTGGGATAAATGGTTACCGTATGCGGCATCATCGTCAGAAACTCGGCCTCAAACATGCTACGACTCCGTGTTCGTCATCATGCCCCGTGTGAATTCCGGCTGCACCAGGGTCGTGTCTTCGGCTGCGGCCTCCTTCTCATCCACGTAGATCCCGCCCGCCGTAGGCACGGCCCAGGACTGCGCCCCTGACTGCTTATCAAAGGACGCGGCCATGACCAGGTAATTCCGCGCCTTCTGTGAGGCGAGAATCTTCAGATCCCCGACCCACTTATCTGCATAGCGGCTGTACCGAGTGGCCAGCACCCGACACGCGGCCCCGGCCGTGCGATACAGCCCGCTACCATTGCTAGTGGCTAACCAGTCCAGTTCCTCGTCCGAGAATTGGGGATCCGTCGACAACGTATCCCCAATCAACAAGCGCACCTGGTCTCGAACCAGCCCGGACTCGATGTTATACGTCCAGCTCACCGTTTACTCCGTTTCCGCACCGGTTTCTCCGGTACGTCAACTTCTTCGGCCGAGGCGACTTCACGATCCGTCGCGGGACGCATATAACGGCCCTCGATCAACTTGTCGCGAAGCCGCCAGTCCGTCGCATCCACCAGCTCACCGACCGTATAGTGCCGGTCTCCCGGCCCGTCGAATTTCTTCTGTACCACGCACAACATGGCTGCCCCTCCAATGTCAGTACGACGATCCTTTGAACCGTGCCGTCAACGTCCCATGCGACCCCCCGACCTTGGGAGCCACCTGGATTTTGAGATGCGTATAGAACGTGGTGTTCGTCTTCAACACCTGTGCCGCGACCGTGACATCGAACGCGGCCTCGACCGTTGTGGGATACGTCAGTCCACCATCTTGGCTGCCCAGAATCTGGACCGATAACGTATTGGTCACGGCGCTGAACGTGAGGTACTTGGTCCGAAGCACATCCACCGCGAGCACGCCCACATCCGCCATCGGATTCGCAGTAGTCGTTTTGCTCAACGTCTGGCTGCCAAGAACCACGGCTCCACGGTATAGGATGTCCACTCAGCCCTCCTTACAGGCCCGTGGTGTGAACGCGGTACGCCACCTTCATACGGACCACGCCTGTGGCCGAACCAAGGGTCCAGGGGACCGAGGACGTAACTAGATTCAGTCCTGCGTTGACCACCATCGGGATCGCGGCCGTGGACAGTGGAACGAAGGTAACAACTTTGTCAGCCCCCGCGCCAAGCGAGTTGGCCGCACTGACCAGACCGGTCAACGCCGCACCGCCCGCACTCCAGTTAACTGTCAAGTTACCGCCACCGCCGTACCCGGCTCCGGCGTAGTCGTAGATGAGCGTGGCACTGAGCAGCTCGAGCAGCTTGCCTGCACCCGGCGCAGCCACAAGAATCTGACCCTGAGCGTGACTGAGTTTGCCCGCCGATGCCGAGACAATGTCCGCTGAACTGATAGCTACCTCGGCATACTTGATCAACGTCTCCGTCATCATGGCGGACGTAACCGTATCCGACGAAATGGTACCGACCAGGGTCCAGGTGGGCGAGGCCTTCGTCCCCGTGTTGTAGTAGTGCGCCCCGTTCGACAGACGCACATAGAACGAACCCTTCTCGGCCACACCCGCGCCCGTGACGCCATCGGACGGCGCACCAGACCCAGAAATCCACATCACGCCCGAGACGAGCGAATACTGACCCGCGATGGCTTTTCCTTTGGTGATGATCTGCGGCATGTCATGTCCCCTCTGCAAATCCCCCCGCGCCACATGCGCCGAGGGCCGTACTCAAAGGAGGCAGAAGGTCCGGGAGCACCCAGCCACTCCCGGACCCATTGCCTATTCGGGCGTGGTCTACGCCACCGCCCCGTTGAAGAAATACCCGAGGTCGGACGACACCACCTTGTTGTCGAACGCGACTTCACCCTCGTACCGGATCGACTTGATCGAGCGCATCTCGAATTGGTCGATGCCGATGGTGGACGACGGCGTGCTGCTGACGCCGGTCCACGCAAACGTGTACCCCGCTGACGGCATCATGAGTCCAGGCGTCGGGTTCACGTAGCCCAGCCAGGCGTGCTTACCGTGCGCGAACGCGTACCCGGCCGTTTCGCCCTCGAGGTTGGTCGCCTTAATCGACTTGGCCACGTAGACGTTCGGGATTTCCAGCAGTGAACCAAGCAGCGCCGGAGTGATGTTCTCCGCCGACGTGTACTTGATCCGATCACGGAAGTCCGGGTGATTCTTCAGCTTCCGCATGACCTGGTACCCAAGCACCAGGGTGTTCGGCAGGAACCCGGTTGTGGACAGAATGGTCTCCTTCGCCGTCTCGATGTCTTCCATCGGATCAGAGGCCGTATAATCGCTCCACAGGTTGCTCGGTGTGGCGTCCGTCCCCCACTTGCTGGTGGTGAAATAGTCGGCCACCCACTGCAGTTCCTGCCGGAGCAACAGGCGCTGGGTCACGAACTGCACCGCACCACGCGCCAGGTCGATCTGCGTGTCGGCGTTGGCACGCGTCTGCGAACCGACGTCCTTGTGGAACGCCCACACATCGCAGAAGTAGCTGTCCGACGAGAGGCCGTACCCGCTGCCGGCCGACTCCGTCGAGTCGGCCCGCTTCTGGGCCTCGTCACGGAACCAGTCATTCTTGGTGAACGTGTAGTACTTATCCGACTGCTTCCCGACCGGGACGATGGGAAACACCTTCGGAAAGAGGTACGCATCCTGCGACTGGATGTAGGCGATACTGATGTTGTCCAGCATTTCGTCGGTGTGAACTTCACTCTGCGACGGCTGGGCCTTTCGGACGAGAACGCTCATGTTTTCTGCTCCTGGTCAGAAGTCTGTTTCAATGCGGCCAGTTGCTCACGGACCCACGCTTCCCATGCCGAACACCCGCCCCGGATGAGGCGGATGAACACCAGATGAAGCTGCAGAGTACGTAAGTGCATGACCAGTTATCACTAGGCCGCACGGCCCGCGCCGATGCAGTTGAAGACGATGGTGGCAATCCCACCATCCGCGGAGTTATCAAGCAGCACCTGCCCCACAATGTACTTCGTGGTGTCGGTGCCATGCACGTACGCCGCCGCCTTGCCGTTGGCGTCGGTGCCGACCATATTCCCCTTGGCCAGATCCGCACCGCCCACGACCTTAGACACGCCATCGACCATGACGGTCGCCATCTGGCCCAGGGTCGGGGTATTCTGCAAAATGCCAATGGGAAGGTCCGTGGCCGCTCCGCACAGCACCAGCTTGGCGTCCGAGTCAAGCTTGACGAAATAGAATCGCTTCGCGCTGAGGTCCGCCGCTGCCTCGAACGACAGCTGCTGGCCAGGAATCTCGAATGCCATGTCGTTGTCTCCTTTGATGACTATCGGGTTATTCGACGGCCGTGCCGCGCGAGGCGTTCAGGTGCTTGGCGGCCAGTTCCGGGTGTTCGCGAGTTACCATGTCGAAGGCCAGGGCCATCGTCTTGGCCTCGCCCTTTTCCACCTTGGTCTTAGCCAGTTCCGTCATCTGGTCCAGGGCCGTGGCCCCGGTCAACGCGTGCGTCGTGCCAACCTCGGCTGTCGCCGTCAGGTTCGCGGCCAGGGCCGCGTCCCCGGCCTTGAGGAGGGCAATGACTTTGTCGTAGTCCTCCTTGGCCAAGGCCTTCGACAACGTGTACAGCACCGCGCCCTTTTCATCGGCCGTTCCCGGCAGCGACGGCACGGTACCGGACTCGGCCTTGATGAACGCCTCTCGCGCAATGGCCTCATCGCGCTTGGCAATCTCCTGGCGAAGCGATTCGTTCTCGGCGGCCTGTTTGGCGATGGCGTCCCGCTGGTCCGCCAACTCCTTCTTTACCGTGTCCGGCAGTTCCGGCTCCGGTTCCGGGTCGGGCTCGTGCTGCTTGGCCAGAGCTTCGAGCTCGTCCAGGCGAGCCACTTCATCCTGGCTCAGCTTGGCTCGGTCAATGGATACCTTCATGTCGTTCTCTCCTTCAGGAAACGTCCGTAAGCGCAGCGGCCACCGCGTCACGGAACTGGCTAATGGACTTGTCGATATCGGACATCGGGCCATCTCCCGCGAACAGGGTCATGCCCATCGCCAATCTCAACGAGTCCATATACGCTGAGATGGCCTCCCACGCTTCTTCCTTCTTCTCCATTTGCTCGTAGTCCGACTGGACATCCGTGAACTGCACCTTGGCCACGCGCCACGCAGGCGGGAGCCGTGCTTCGAACGCCGGTCCCTTTGCTTTGGCCAAAGCAATGGTGCGGCGCGTGATACGGTCCTTCCGCCCGCGTGTAATCAGCCCCGATTTTCCCGAGCGAGTCAGCGCCCGGACCACCGTCGTCACATCCTGCGGCGTGTGAATGGGCCAGGTCGAGTCCGGTCCTGCAAAGGAGACCAGCTCTCTCGAGACCGGGGCCGCATCCGGTACGGCAGCGACTGCCGGGGCAGGGGCATCCTCCGCCGTCAAAACGGATAGCGGCCCCGGTGTCGAGGGATCGTGCTTGAACAACACGATATGGGCGCCAGGATTGGCTCCCTTGGGAACGAGCGCGACCTTTGAAATCGTCAGGTCACGCAACCGATACGGCATCTTGCCCCTCCTGCCTTTCCTTATGCCGGGACACGGTGCGCGTGTCCTTCGATAGAGAACATGGTGTACTCCCCCGACTCGATCTTGGCAAAGATGCGAGCGTCTGGCACCCAGAATCCCACCCACCACCCCACGGGAAGGGCCGAACCGCCAAGCCCCATCTTCTCCAACTTTTCCGGGGTCACGACCAACGACTCAATCAAATGGCCCTGGACCGGGCCTTCATGGCGTTCGTTCAAGTCACGGAAGCGAAGGACAAAGTCGTACGCCGCATCCTCCAAATCCTCGGGCACGATGATATCCTGGTAGGAATCCACCACGGCTTCTCCGTCAGTGGACATGGCGATGCTGGCCCAGCCGAAGACCTGTTGGCGTTTGGCGTCGGTTTTAATGACTTGCACCATCACTCTCCTACAAAAAAACGGGACGCGCAACCCAATGCTGGTGTGCGTCCCGTCTCCACCCCTCTGACGGACGAGCGTATGGCCTGTCTAGAAACTACCACTTGACGGGGGGCATGTCAACGATTATTTCACTCGATGGTCGTCTCCGTGTCGATCTGCACAACAACGGCGCGTACAACGGGGGTACCGTTCTTCATCTTTACACTGATTGTGATGGCACGGACATCGTGTGCGACGTCGAGCAGCTCGCGCATCTGGGTCAGTTGCTGGGTCACCGCTTCTTGGACGTTGATCGAACGTGTCCGAGGGCGAGAAGGGTACGCTGGGACAAAGGCGGTAGGCATTACTTACCCCCGTCGTCATCGTCGTCGTCATCGTCGTCGTCTTCCTTACGTGTTTCTTGCCGTTCTGGCGGCTTCTCTGGCCCCCGATTGGGCGAGGCCCCGGCCGGTTGTCCGAAGGCTCCGGCGGCGGGTTCTGGTTGGGGGGCTTCGCGTCCGAGTTCGACTCCTTCCAATGGAATCTTAGCCAACGACAACAGGTGCCGTTCCAGCGGTTCACTGGGGAACATGGTCATGCCCGTGTTCTTCAGTTTCACGAGGTAGTCGCCCAGTTCCACCAAGTCAGGCACTTCCACGTCGCCATGTTCCAGGAACGGCTGCATCTCGGGGGCGATCCCGTTCACGGCCAGTAACCGGGGAATCGCGTAGCGGTTGAACACATCCTGGATCGCGTCCAGCCATCCGCCAATCGCAAGGCCGAACATGTGTGTCTTACTGCTTGACAGCGCGAACGACCCATACCGATTGTTATGACCCAGGATAATGAAGTCTGCCAAGATCGTCATGGCAATGGAGTTGTTGTAGCGGTCGATGATCGCCGAGGTGTCGAAATTCCGTTTCCCTCCCGTGGATAACAAGGTCAACGTCCACCCGAAGGGCAACAACACCCCTTCCTGCTCATCGCGCCGAATGTTCCGGACCATCGTCTCGGCCTCGGCCCGGTACGTGGATGCGGCCGTATTATTCGGATCCCACAGATCCAGCCCCTCTGGTGGCTGAATCACGGGCAACCCGGCCAGGTCACGCTCGACACCAATGCCTTCGATTTCTTCGATGCGCTTCTTGAAGTACCACGGCCGATACGCATTGCGAAGGACGCTGCGGCCCTCGGGGCTGTTCTTGTTCGACTCGGTTCGGAACAGCAGTGATTTGCTAAACGGGATGGTCAGCATCTCGCCCTTGGGGGTGCGTTGCTGCATGGCCTGGACGGTGCCGACATCATCAAACACCCACTTGTCCAGAGTGTCCTGTGCCCGTGGGGCCATTTTCTTCCAGCCGATTTTGCCGTCCGTGTAGCGGCTGGTACTCTCATCGCGGGTCGGCCCCACCCGTTTCTTGTACACGACCTCCATCCAGGCCCAGCCGAACGGCAACATGGTCAACACTTCGCTCATCAGGTCGCCCCACGGCATCGCCATGTCCGTCCGGCAGCCGTTGACGAACTCGGCTACCTCAACGGCTCCCGCATCCTCGGTCGCGGGAACCAACCGCCAACTGGCTTGCCGAATCAACATGCCCACGGCAAACAAGATGGACCCCACAATCGGGTCGTTGTCCCGCATTTCTTTGTAGGTACGGATCCCGGCCTTTCCCCTCAGCTCGGTCAGGAATTCTTCCCGCAACGTGCCTGCCATCTGGTTCAGGCCCGTCTGTCCAATTTCCGAGAAATTGGCTTGTGTCTGCGCGCTGGTTCGATACTTCTGCACCCGTGGTCGCACCGCCATCAGGCCACTCCCTTCCAATACGACTTCGACGCGGTTGGCCCCGACAACCGGCCAAAGGACTTCCGTCCGGATTCTAACATGCGGATGACGCCTTCACTGGCATCGGGACCATCGTCAAAGTCCGCAGGGAACTCGTCGAACTGCCCAAAGTACTCCGGCACCTTATCGACCAGATGGCGAGCGAACCGCACCACCCCGCTTTCAATCAGCGGCTGAATGCCCAGGATGCGGCTAATCTTATTCGAGGTGTTGACGTTCGGCACAATGCGCGGATAGAGGCCACGTTTCCGCGCAAGGCCCTGGATCGTGGGCGCAATCAGGTTCTTGAACATGTTTTCCTCGACGCCGATTTCCTGCGCCCCATACGCGGCGTAAGCGTCTAACATGACCTGAATCTGTTTGTTGGGAAGAAAGCGGTTCATCCGGACATCGAACACGTCGATATAGCCTTCCTTCTTCGTGCGCCCCGCCGTCACCACCACGCACCAGTCCCGCTTGCCCCGTTTCATCTCCCCTGGCTTCTCCCCTCCGGCCGGGTCGATATAGGTCCGAATGGCCGAGTACGTCGACAACAAGTTCGGCGTCCATTCCAGATACGTGAACGTCGCCGGGTCAAAGGACTTGTCTTCTTCCTCGCGCGGGTCATTCAGCATTTCCCGCGCAAACCCCAGCGATCCGACCTCGGGCTCCTTCTTATAGGCCTCGAGTTTGGCGAGCGACCATTCCTCTGGCCACAGGGCGGAGCCATCCTCCCGTGTGTTGCCAAGGGGGTAGCGCTCATCTCTACGAGCGGGGATGTTGATCGCTCGCCATAACCGGCCATCCCATGCCGGATCCTTGACCAAGTCCGCAATTAGACAATCGTGATTCGGCAAGTTCCCGATCACGTACACGTCCCAGTCCGACGCGCCCAATCCCAGGAACGTGCCGCCGAACCACCGCTTGTGCCGCCGCCGTTTCAGGAACGTATCGGCCGTCTCGGGCGACTCCGGATCGTCCAGAATCGCCATGTCCGGTCGCGCATGACGATGTTTTAGGCCGCGCATCCGGCTGCCCATCCCCTTGGCCACGACGGTTGCGCCGCTGACAAAGACCAGCTGACGGTCCGTCCATTTGATCATCTGGCCCTTGGGGTCTTTCGCGGGCGAGAGGTGCGGGAAATCCTGGAGCAGTAGTTCGTTGGTGTCGAGCTCCTGAATGATGGTGGCCAGGTTCGACTCGGCAACCGCCGCCGCCTCGCCAATCATCAGGATGAATTCTTTGCGCTTATACGCGAGCTCCTGTAACGGTTTGGCTAAGCTGATGATGGTGGTCTTGCCGAACTTTCTGGGCGCGATGCGGGCTTTGCGTTTGCCGGGGGCCGGGTCGTCGCAAATCGTGAAGATGTCGTGGTGGAGCTCACAGAACTTCTTGGAGAAGTGGTGCCGGAGGTAGGTCGTACAAAATGTCTCGATACTGGATTCACACGCGGCGATACGCTGTTGCTTGGGAGTATCACCGCGTGCGGCCCGCAGCCCGGTAATTGCGGGCATCAGTGGCGTCGAGGTCGAGGTCGGCTCGGCCTGCCGTCGCAACAAGACGTCCCCCAGGGTACGTGGCGGTTTCATCGGCGCGGATTATCCCTGACAAAGACAGGTGAAGTCAATGGGAAAGGGGCCAACTAAGACGCATCACGCTCGGATGGAGGCGACAATGCGTGCTTGGCGTTGGTCTGGGACTCGGGCAACGCCTCGACTCGGCCGCGGTCGGTGGTTGAAATCTTTGCCCAATCGACCTCGATCCTGTCCAGGGTCGCGCCGTCTCGCACATGGCGAGCCACGACGATGCCCATTTCTTCTAACACGCGGCGAAAGGTGTCAAGGGAGATCGCCCCGGTCGTCTGGATCCGATGGATGCGCTCGACCATGCGGGTGACCATCTCCAGTAGGCTGGCGGCCTGGGTGATATCGGGCACGGCTTGGGGGCGCCCGATTTTCTCCCGGTTCCACTCGATAAGGGCACCCGTCAACTCGTCATAGCGATTGATGAACTCAATGATCAAGGCCCGTACCATCTGGACCTCGGGCATCAGATCCAGGAGGTCATCCTCGACCTTCCCCAACTTCGACAGCCGCGCCCGGATCGTGCCGTCCTCGATGGCCTCGCGGTACCGGCGTGTCGGATCGTAGGGTTTCTTGGCCGTCTGGTGCAGATGACACGGCCCCAACCCCGCATGGGTGGTCCCGCTACCGCTGGGCCGCGCACACCGTTTACCGCTGGGTAGAATAGCATTGCACCGTCCCGAGCGCGGGGGGACCATCGCCTGTGTTTGCTTTTCCTGTGCGCGACGAAGGGCAATTTTCATGTGCCGACCTTTACCTGGGCAAATCCGGTGCCGACGACGGTATAGCGGACCTCCAACAGTCCCGACCGATATGCACGCCAGTCCATACCGTAGGAAGTCACGTCAATGGGCTCGCGTGTGACGGTCATCTCGGAAATGACCCCGATGATGTCGCCCTTGTGATTGTACACGAATTCTCCGGCCTCTCCCATCGGGCGCATGTCTGCGACGATGGGAATGGGATCGGGCTGCATCACACGGACCGGCCCGACTAAGGGCTTACCGAAGGCCTGTATTTCTTCGGGTGTCGCCGTCAGCAGTGCGGTTCCGGCCGTGGCTGCGGCCATCAAGGTGCCGGTGAGAAATCCCCGCCGCGAAAGCATCGTGATACTCCTTTGCTAGTCGTGTCGTTTCCACCTCGCACAACGGGTGCGGTCCCATCCACGGTTCTCGAAACGTGCAACAAAGGGCGTCATCGCTGGGAGAAACTAACCGGATGACGTTGATCTGTGTCTTCATGTCGTGTCCGGTGTGCGGGTGGTCGTGAACGTCCCCCAGTGCGACCCCAGAGGGCAGCTGGTCAAACCGGGCAAGTGCCTCGGCTGACCACAGTTGGCGCAGACGTCCGTGTAGGTGCCGGTCGTGGTCGTGGCCGGGGTGTTACACCGCTCGCATTCGGCCACGAACGGGGCATAGATCCGCCCGCATCGCGGACATTGCCATCCCATGCTCATCCTTTCCTCCTAGGCCAACAGATGAATGCCTTGCTCAAACGTGAGCGTAATGTCGCCGCCGTTCGCCGTGACGGGATCGGGCAGCATCACCTTCAGCACGATTTCCTTCTTGTACTCAGGGAACTCCTTCAGAATGCCCTTCGGCGTCGGCATTCGTGAGCGATACCCGACGACCACCTTCCCGTCTGGGACACTGTCCCATGTGACGGCCGTGGTGTTGTTCTTAACGGTCTGTTCCTCGTAGATCGCGCCATCGTCCAGGAGCAGGCCAATGGTCGCCTTGCCCTTCATCAACACGGCACCATCGTTCACATAGCGAAAAGTGGCGCGGCGGGACTCTAATTCCCGGTTCCGCCGTTCAGTTTCCAGGCGGTTGTGCAACTCTCCCAGTTCCACGTTGACGGCGTTCGCCGCCGCGATGGCATCTTGCCAGCGCTTCAACGTTGCTGCATCCACCTCGACCACGTTCTCCCATACACCGGCCTTCCGCCCCTTCAACGGGTCCAGGCTATAGACGGGGTACTCCTCGCCTTCGTCAATGGCAATCTTCACCTTACGACTCATGCTTCGCCTCCCGCCATGCCAACCACTTCGCTTTGTCCAGCGTCACCACCACGCGTGGATCAGGTGGATGATCCCAGGACGTGTCGCCCGTCAACGCGGCGCTGTCCAGCACCGCCCGCGCCGCTTCGAGTTCGTCGAGCAGGGCAGGGATAGCGTCAAGCAGCTTACGCTCGGCCCTTCCGCGCCGCGCCCATGCGTTCGGCACGGTTTCGCCTTGACCACAATAGGGGATGGTTTCAGCCACCGCCTCGCGCAGCGCCTTGATGTCCGTCATGGCTTCCCCTCACGCCACGCCTGCCATGCGGCGCGGTCTATCCCTATCAGGTATAGGGAATCACTAAACGGATGTGCCCCACACTCAACCACCGTCTCCAGCACCGCCCGCGCCCGTGCGAGGTCGGCCTTGACTTGCGCGAAGTGTTCCACCGCATCGACATAGGGGCAGTTGGCGTCGTGGCCACGCGAGTCACAGGTCGGCAGACAGTGGGCGTCCTTATCCGCCTCAATGTAGGCACGGGCTTTGGCGAGGTCGGCGTGGAGGGCGTCGCGCCCGGCTTCGGCCTGATGCTTTTGCCCACGCAATAGGTCGATAGCTTGACCATCAGCGCGTTGCTCCGCCTTCAGCGCCGTGTTCTCCGCCTCCAGGTGGGCGAGGCGCTTGGCGAGGGCGAGATATTCCCGGTCTTCCTCTCGGCCTTCCCGTGTCATGCGTTCTCCTTCGGTATGAAGACCACCGGCACGCCTGGGTGCCACAACCGGGCGTCCCGCAGGCATTTGGTCTTACTGGAATAGAGCACACTCGTGTCGCCCAGCTGCCGTCGCGTATGGACGGTGCGAAACCGCCAGCCGTCCCGATCCCAGTACACTTCCACCACGGTCTCGGTCGAGCTACGCACGGACGGCCTCCGCTTCTGGAAACGGTAGCGTGTATTGCACCGGCACGGACACCTCCTGAAGGGATGTGTCAAGGGTGACGCCAATCAGGTCCAGCGTGACTTCCGTCAATTCCCCGACGTAGGCCCGAATCGCCAGTCCACGAAGGGATTGGGTAATGTCCTGCCCGTCCAGGGTGACCTGGGTCTGGGGGTGCAGGGGGCTGTGTCCGACCAGTCGCACGCCCAGGGTCATGCGGGGAACCTCAGGCCGAGATACTCGACGGTGTTCCCGATGACTTCGTCACACACGACATGTATTGCCGAGCGTATCGCTTCCGGATTCATGTGGTCTGCGGCGGGCAAGACGATAGCCCGACTGACGCGCCAGGGTTCAATGCCCCCGGACGCCCACTCGTCCTCGGTCTGGATGTCTACGGTCACCTGTATTCGCGTCCGTTTCATACGTCCTCCAGTTTAAGTTCTTCGCGATTCATCAACCCCCAGACCCGATACACGACACTGGTGGGCAGGGGGCGGCTGAGGTGGGGGGACATGCCGACTTCGAAGGCGGGCGTGCCGCGCCGCTGTTGCTGGGTCAAGAAGGTGACATCGTCCCGGCTCAATTGCCAGGTGCCGTCGCTCGACGTGGTCACGGTCACGGCGGGCACGGACACGGGGGCGTTGACCAGCGGCGTGTGCGTGGGGCCGCGATGTTTCTTGGTCTTGATGGGGGCGGGAATGGGCAAGGGGTGGACGGGGGCGTCCACTTGTGGCTTCCACGGCGTGCGGGGCTTGGCTGGCGGGGGCGGCGGCACGGTGCGGTTCGGAATCGCGCCCCGATGCGCTTGACACGTCCAGCGGAAGATGGGGTGGCCGGTGGTGGGGTGACGGCCCCGCAATTCGCGCTTGCGGACACACCCTGGAACCGGGCATACGCGGGCATCGGGGGCGTCGGGGTCCGGGGGCTGTGCGATGGGGGGACGGCCCCGGCGATGGGTCTTGTGCCGTGCGGTGCGGCGGGTGTGCCGGTCGCACCACCGCCGATACTTCCCAGGGCGGTCGTAGCGGCGTGCCGCTGGCGACTGGCATCCGGGAAGGGCGCATTCGGGGCGCGGCGGGGCTTGGTCGGTTGGGCGGTCGCTCATGGGGGGATCATACCACATCGGGGGGAAATCGCCGCACTTTTTTTGACGGGTTTTTTCGGGGGATGGGGCGGCGATTAAGTAGGGGAAGGAAGTTGGTAAGTTGTTGTATTGGGG
>Ga0102851_10000061_pt1 | contig 40402 bp, 33 predicted proteins | sample Mud3Dept3metaG_FD_79558 | JGI IMG/M metagenome (GOLD analysis project Ga0102851, IMG submission 79558) | Freshwater wetland microbial communities from Ohio, USA, analyzing the effect of biotic and abiotic controls - Mud 3 Core 4 Depth 3... | ecosystem: Environmental > Aquatic > Freshwater >... | reverse complement strand
TGCGCCGGGTGAGCAGCGTCTCGAGCGCCGTCTGGCCGTCCTCGAGCTCGAGCGTCACGCGCCACTCGCCGCGGGCGTGCGCGGCGGCGATCTCGCCGAGACCCTCGCTGATCGCCGCGAGCTCCGCCTCGCTCACGAGGCCGGCGTCGTGCAGCATCGCGGCGTGGGCGATCGAGGCCTGCACGTCGTAGGCGACCAGCCGGTCGTCGAGCGCGTGGTCCTCACCGGCGGTGTAGCGCAGCACGCGCGCATCGAGCGGCGCGCCCTTGTCCCACAGCCGGCTCACGGGGCCGCGCCTGCTTCCGCCGCGCCCTGCTCTGCGGCGCTCAGCACCTTGGTGTCGCGTACCACCAGGGTGCCGGTGCCTTCGTTGGTGAACACCTCGGCGAGCAGCGCGTCGGGCGAGGAGTAGGAGATGACGTGCACGCGCCGGACGCCGCCGCGGATCGCCGACTCGATGGCGCTCGACTTCGGCAGCATTCCATCGGTGAGCGCGCCTTCCTCCCGCAGCCGGCGCAGCCCGGCGAGGTCCGTGTACGAGATCAGCGAGTGCGGATCGTCCAGGCGCTCGAGGATGCCGGGCGCGCCCGTGCAGAGGATCAGCTTCTCCGCCACCAGCGCGCCGCCGATCGCGGCGGCCACGGTGTCGGCGTTGATGTTGAGCAGGTGTCCCGACTCGTCGCAGGACAGCGGGCTCACCACCGGCAGGAAGCCGGCGTCGAGCAACCGCGTGATCACCGTGCCGTCCACCGCGTCGATGTCGCCCACCATGCCGTAGTCCACGACCTCGCCGCTCGCGAGCGTGACGGGCGCGCGCTTGTGCGCCTTGACGAGGCCGCCGTCCACGCCGGAGATGCCGACCGCACGGATGCCGAGCTCGCGGCACAGGGCGAGCAGGCGCGTGTTCACGAGGCCGTTCAGCACCATGCAGGCCACGTCGATCGCGCCGCCGTCGGTGACGCGCCGGCCCTGCACCATGCGGGTCTGCACGCCGAGCTTCGCGGCCACGAGGTCGAGCTGCGGCCCGCCGCCGTGCACCAGCACCACGCGGATGCCGAGGTGGTGCAGGATCGCGATCTGCTCGACGAAGGCGCGCATGGTGGCGCCGTCGCGGAACGCGCCGCCGCCCGTCTTGATGACGAAGATCTTGCCCTTGTACATGTGCATGTAGGGCGCGGCGCCCCGCAGCGCGCGCACCGTGACGGCCTGTTCGCCCTTGTGTCCGATCATCGTCATCGCTATCCCCTGAGCAGTCGGTGAAGCACGGCCATCTGGACGACCATGCGATTGGCGGCTTCGCGCACCACGCGGCTGCGCGGCCCGTCGAGCACCTCGTCCGCGACGGCGACGTTGCGCCGGACGGGCAGGCAATGCATGAAGTGGCAATCCTCGCGCGCCCCGGCGAACCAGGTTTCGCGCACGCACCAGTCGGCGAGCGGCCGGCGCAGCGCGGACTCCGCCTCGGCATCGCCGTAGCAGGCGGCGGAGCCCCACTCCTTGGCGTACAGCACGTGGGCGCCGGCGAGCGCGTCGGCGCGGTCCGTGGTCTCACTCACCGAGCCGCCGGAGGCCGTGGCCGCGGCGCGTGCCTTCGCCATGATCGGCTCGGGCAGCGCGTAGCCGTCCGGGCGCAGCACCACGACTTCCATGCCGCGCTGCGCCGCCATGTGCAGGGTGGCGGCCGGCACCGCCAGCGGCAGGGCGCGCGGGTGGTACACCCAGGACAGCACGAACCTGCCTGCGCGCGGCACGGCAAGGTCGTCCATCGTCTTCCAGTCGGCGAGCGCCTGGCAGGGATGGTTCATCGCCGACTCGAGGTTGATGAACGGCTTTGGGCAGAGCCCGGCCATGAGCTTGAACGGCGCCTCGGCGAGGTCCGCGGCGAGGTCCTTGCCTTCGGCAAAGGCGCGCAGGCCGAGCGCGTCGCAGTACGAGGCAAGCACCGGAATCGCCTCGCGCACGTGCTCGGCTGCGCTCCCGTCCATGGCCACGCCGTCGCGTGTCTCGACGTTCCACGTGCCCTGACCCGGCGTCACCACGAAAGCGGAGCCGCCGAGCCGCATCATCCCGGCCTGGAACGACGACAGCGTGCGCAGCGACGGATTCATGAACAGCAGCCCGAGGATGCGGCCTGCGAGTGCCTGCGGCTCGGGATGCTCCTGCAGGCGACGGGCGAGGGCGATCAGGTCCACGACCTCGTCGCGGGAGAAATCGGCCAGGTCGAGGAAGCGGTTCATGGCGGGGTCATGTTGCCAGGCGGGCTCAAGCGGGCAGCGAGGCGAGCGCGTCGCGCAGCTGTAAGACGTGCGCGTCCTCGAGCACGTAGGGCGCGAGGATGCGCACCACGTTCGGATCGGCGGACGTGCCGGTGAGGATGTCGCGCTCGAGCAGCTCGCGCTGCACGTCCTTCGCGGGGCGGCGCGTGCGCAGGCCGGTGAGGAAGCCCGCGCCCTGGATGTCCACCACCGGGCCCACGACGCAGGTCGCGCGGATCTGCTGCGAGAGCTTGCGCACGTTGGCGAGCAGGCCCTCGCTCTCGATGATGTCCACCACCGCCTCGATGAGCGCGCAGGCCATCGGGCCGCCGCCGAAGGTGGTGCCGAGGTCGTCGGTCTTGAGATGCGCCGCGACGTGGTCGGCCATGAGCAGCGCCGCGCACGGGAAGCCGGCGCCGAGCGCCTTGGCCGTGGTGAGCATGTCGGGCGCGATGCCGTGCAGGGTCGCGGCGAACGGGTAGCCCGTGCGGCCCATACCGCACTGCACCTCGTCGAGGATGAGCAACGCACAGGTTTCGCTGCAGCGGGCGCGCAGCGCCGCGAGGTAGGGCTGGCCCAGGTCCACCGCGCCCGCCACGCCCTGCACGGGCTCGGCGATCACCGCGGCGGTGTCCGGGCCAACCACGCGGGCGATGGTGCCCAAGTCGCCGCGCGGCAGGAACTCGACGTCGAACGGCGCCTGCGGGAACCCGTACCACTTCTTCGCGGCGCCCCAGGTCACGGCGCCCGCGGCCGCGGTGCGGCCGTGGAAGCTGCCTTCGATCGCCACGACCTTGCGACGGCCGGTGATCCTGAGCGCGAGCTTGAGTGCGTTCTCGTTCGCCTCGGCCCCGGTGTTGGCGAAGAACACGGTGTCGAGCCCGAGGCCTGCGAAGTGGGCGAGGCGCGTTGCGGCGCGCGTGCGCACCGCGAGCGGCACCGCGTTGCTCTGGAACAGCAGCGCGCGCGACTGCGCCTCGAGCGCTTCCCGCCAGCGCGGGTGCGAGTAACCGAGGGCCGCCACGGCGTGTCCGCCATAGAGATCGAGGATGCGGCGGCCGTCGCGAGTGTACAGGTGCACGCCCTCGGCATTCACCACGTCGATCGGCCACTGGGCGTAGACGGGTGCGAGGTGGTCGGCCGTCATGTCCAGCCCGCCGCGCTCTGCATGAGCCCCGCCGTCTCGTCGAAGCCCAGCATCCGGTTCATCCACTGCACGGCGCCGCCCGCCGCACCCTTGGTCAGGTTGTCGATCACGCAGGTCACGGCGACGGTGCCGCCCTGCGCGACTCCGGAGAGCTGTGCGAAATTACTCGCGACCACGTCCTTCACGCGCGGCAGCTCGCCCGAGATGCGCACGAACACCGACTGGTCGTAGTAGTCGCGCAGCGCGTGCACCAGCGCGTGGCTGGTGAGCGGCTCGCAGGCCACGGCTTGCACCGTGACGTGGATGCCGCGCGCGAAGGGCCCGGAGTGCGGCACGAAATTGATCTCGGCATCGACGCCGCTGGCCTCGAGCGCGAGCGCACGGACTTCGGGGGCGTGGCGGTGGGCGAGGGCGTTGTAGGCGTAGAGATCGGAGTGGCGCTGCGGGTGGTGCGTGCCCGCGGTCGGCTGGCGTCCGGCGCCGGTGCTGCCCGTGATGCCCGTGACGAACAGCCTTGGCTCGACGAGGCCGAGCGACAGCAGCGGTACGCTCGCGAGCAGGATGGCGGTGGCGAAGCAGCCCGGGTGAGCGACGTGCGTCGTGTCGAGCGCGTTGAGGTGCTCGGGCACCGCGCAGGTGAACTCGGCGAGGCGCGCCGGCGCGCCGTGGCCGTGCTTGTAGACGGACTCGTAGGCGGACGCCGTGCGGAAGCGGAAGTCCGCCGAGATGTCCACGACGCGCGGCTGCGTGCCCGCCTGCTCGGCGGCCGTGAGCAGGCGGTCGATCAGCGGCGCGGACACGCCGTGCGGCGCCGCCGAGAACACTGCGGTGGCGAGGTTCGCGGTGACGTACTCGAGCGTCTCGTCGTGGCCGGCGAAGCGCAGGTGCGGCAGCACGGGCTGCAGGTGCCTGAAGAACTGCGCGACCGGCTCGTCGGGCTGGCTGTCCGACGCCACGGCCGCGAGGTCGAGGTGCGGGTGCGCGGCCAGCAGGCGCAGCAGCTCGCCCGCGACATAGCCGGTGCCGCCCAGCACGATCGCGGGGATGCGCGCCGTCATTCCGAAGCCGCCCGCGCCAGCTTCGCCCCGAGCCCGAGGCTCTCGATGAGATGGTCGCCAAGCGTGGCGCCCGCGGTCATGGCGTTCACGGCGCGCACGCCCATCTGGTCCTGGATGATGTTCACGCCCACGGCGTTGTCGGTCGCCGGGCCGGTGACGGCGCAGGGCTCGATCTGGAAGCGCTCGCGCAACAGCTTCACGCCGCCCCAGGCCGCGACCGGGTCGTTGGCCGAGAGCACCACGGCGGTGAGCGCCTGGCGGATGTCCGGCTCGGCCAGGATCGCCTCGACGCCGTAGGCGCCGAGGATGCCGTCGCCGAGCTCGAACACGACGACGTCGGGCCGGCCCTGCGTCATCTCGGTGAGCATGGTGCGGGTGAGCGCGGGGCCCGACCTGGCAGTCGTCGTGCAGATGCCGAGGTCCGTGAAGATCATGCTGCGGCGCGCGCCCGAGTCCTCCATGGCGAGGATGTCGCGGCGCAGCGACACGCCGGTGGCCTTGAAGGCGTGCACGACGAGGCCGCGGTGGCGCATGCGGCTCACGATTGCGCAGGCGGCAGCGGTCTTGCCAGCCTCCATGCAGGTGCCGGCGAGCGCCACCACCGGCACGCCGTGGGTGTCGAGTGGCGCGGCGTAGTCGAGCTTGCGGTGGCCGACCCTGGCCGGCACGCCGATACGCTCGCCGAGGAAGGGAAACTGCAGCACGCAGCCGAGCACCCGGCAGTCGAAGGGCTTGCCCTTGTCGGGATTCACCGAGTCGCACACGCCGAGCACGCCGCCGATGTTGAGCACCTGCAGGATGTCGCCCGCCTGAACCGTCTCGGGGATGTGGCCCGAGTAACCGAACAGCGCCTGGCGGTGGCCGAGCGCGCCCACCATCACGTCGCCGCGCGCTACCTTGGCCATGCGGCCGCTGGTGAGCTCGAGCGTGTTGTAGGTGGACTTGTTGGTGAGGATCTCCACCACCAGCACCACGCCTTCCTCGCAGGGAATGTCGCGCGTGGCGATGCGCACCTCGTGGCTCAGGCCGCAGGCCTGGGCGATCGAGGCGATCTTGTCCACCACCACCGTCCGCATCGGGCTCGCCATCGTCATGCTCCCCCGGGCAGCTGGCCCGCCCGCGTGTAGAAGATGCCGGGCAGCGCCAGCATCTTCGAGAAGCCGTGCGCCTCGTCGGCAGTCCACTCGCCGGCCGACTCGCCGTAGGCACCCTTCGAGGCCTTCATGAGCGAGTACGGCGAGGCCACGCCCTCGACGAACACGATGCCAGGCCGGAGCAGCAGGTGCACCTCGCCCGTGACGCGCTGCTGGGACGAGACGAAGAAGGTCTCGATGTCGCGGCACACCGGATCGAGGTGCTGTCCCTCGTGGACGAGGTCGCCGTAGGGACCAGCGAGCGAGTCCTTGAGGCGCGCCTGGCGCGCCGAGAGCACCAACTTCTCGAGCTCGCGGTGCGCGGTCAGCAGGATCTCGGCCGCCGGGGCCTCGAAGGCGACGCGGCCCTTGAAGCCGATGATGGTGTCGCCGAGGTGGATGCCGCGGCCGACGCCGAACCTCGCGCCCAGCGCCTCGACGGCCTCGATCAGGCTGACCGGGTCCATGGTCTCGCCGTCGAGCGCGCAGGGGATGCCACCCTCGAAGCCGATCGTGTGGCGCTCGGGCGCCTGCGGGTTGGTGAACGCGTCGCGCGTGAGCACCCAGGCGGTGTCCGGGATGCTCGTGTCGGAGACGAGTGTCTCCTTGCCGCCGATGGTCGTGCCCCACAGGCCGCGGTTCACCGAGTAGGCCGCGCCGAAGGGCGGCACCGGGAGATTGCGGGTCTCGAGGTAAGCGAGCTGGTCCGGTCGCTTGAAGGCGCGGTCGCGCACCGGGGCGAGGATCTCGAGCTCGGGCGCGAGGGTGCGCAGCGCCACCTCGAAGCGCACCTGGTCGTTGCCGGCGGCGGTGGAGCCGTGCGCCACGACGTCCGTGCCGAGCTTGCGAGCCCACTGCGCGACGGTCTGCGCCTGCAGCACCCGCTCGGCGCCCACGCACAGCGGATACAGGTTGCCGCGGCGCACATTACCCATGATCAGGTACTTGATCACCTGCTCGAAGTAGGCCGGGCGCGCGTCCACGAGGTGGTGGGTCACGGCCCCGAGGGTCTTCGAGCGCTCCTCGAGCATCTTCGCGGTGGCCGCATCGATGCTGCCGGTGTTCACCGTGAGCGTGACCACGGGGCGGCCGTAGGTCTCGGCGAGCCAGGGCACGCAGAACGAGGTGTCGAGGCCGCCGGAAAAAGCGAGCAGGATGGGCTTGGCGCCCGTGGAAGTCTGGGGCATGGGAGGTCTCAGCGTCCGAAGATGGAATGCAGGTGCGCGTGCAGGCGGCGCTGGGTGCGCTCGCTTGCGGTTGCGATGAAGATCGTGTCGTCGCCGGCGATGGTGCCGACGATCTCCGGCCAGCGCGCCTTGTCGAGGGCGATGGCCACGCCCTGCGCCGCACCCGTGGTGGTCCGCAGAACGGTGAGGTTGGGGCCCGCGGCCCGGTAGCCCTTCACGAAGGTCTGAACGTCCTCGAAGTGACTCGGCGTGAGTGCGTCCTCGGCGGCGGGCAGCAGGTAGCGGTCCGCGCCCTTCACCACGCCGAGCTCGCGCAGGTCCCGGCTGACGCTCGACTGCGTGGCCTCGTAACCCTCGGCGCGCAGCAGCTCCACGAGCTCGGCTTGCCGGCCGACCGCGGTGCGCCGCAGGATGCGCGCGATGGCTTCCCGGCGGTGGATCTGGGCGTGGGAGTCGGTGGCCAAGGGTGGGGGGCTGTCCGCGGCGAATAAAAACACGCTAAATGTGCATAATTATGCAAGCCCTGTCAAGGGTGGGGGCCCGCCGCAGTGCACGGGATCCGCCGGTTGCCGTGACGTACAATTCCACGGCGTCCCCTGCACACGGAGGACATCGCTTCATGACGGACCCCGGCAGTCGGTGGCACGCGCTCCCGGTCGAGGCGGCCCTGCGTCCGTTGAAGGCGACGCTGCAGGGACTGACGACCGCCGATGCCGCGACGCGGCTCGGCGCGGGGGGGGCGAACCGCATCGAGCGAGGCCCACGCCGGCCGTGGTACCGGGTGCTGCTGCGCCAGGTGACGGACCCGCTCATCTACGTCCTGCTTGCGGCGGCCCTGATCGCCGTCTCGATGGGCAAGGTCGCGGATGGTCTCGTGGTCCTCGCAGTCGTCGTGCTCAACACGGCCATCGGGTTCGTCCAGGAGATGCGCGCGACGCAGGCCATCGAGGCGTTGAGCCTCATGGTGCCGCAGAACGCCACGGTCGTGCGCGATGGCGACGCGCGTACCCTGCCGGCGCATGAGGTGGTGCCGGGGGACGTGCTGGTCCTGCAGCCCGGCGACCAGGTCGCGGCCGACGTGCGCCTGTTCGACGTCAGCGGCCTTCAGGTCGACGAGGCGGCGCTCACGGGCGAATCCGTCCCGACCGCCAAGCAGGACGAACCCGTCGAGGCGGATGCGGTGCTCGGCGATCGACGCTCGATGGCCTTCGGCGGCACACTGGTCACCGCCGGCACCGCGCAGGGCGTGGTCGTCGCGACGGGAGCGCGGAGCGAACTCGGGCAGATCTCCCGCCTGCTGAGCGAGACCGTCGAGCTGCAGACGCCGCTCACGCGTCGCATCGCGAAGCTCGCCAAGGCGATCACGGTAGCCACCGTGGTCGTGGCCGGCCTGATCTTCGTCGTCGGCGTGCTGCGCGCCAACCCGCTGCTCGACAGCGCGCTGGCCGCGATCACACTGGCCGTCGCCGCCATTCCGGAGGGCCTGCCGGCCGTGATCACCATTGCCTCCGCGTTCGGCGTCCAGCGCATGGCGCGACGCCGCGCGATCGTGCGGCACCTGCCGGCGGTTGAGACCCTCGGCAGCACCACCGTGATCTGCACCGACAAGACCGGGACGCTGACGCGCAACGAGATGACGGTCGAGGCCCTGTGGACGCGTGCCGGCGAGATCGAGGTGACGGGCATCGGTTACGCGCCGACGGGCGAGCTGCGCGCAGCCGGGCAGGTGGTCGACCGGCTGCCGGACGACGTGCGGCGGCTGCTCGTTGCCGGCGCCCTGTGCAACGACGCGGGGCTGGACTGCGACGACGGACGCTGGCGCGTGGTGGGCGATCCCACCGAAGGCGCACTGGTCGTCGTGGCACGCAAGGCCGCGCTGGACGACGTGGCGCTTCGGGCGGAGTTCCCCCGCAAGGACGAGATCCCGTTCAGCTCGGAGCGCCAGCTGATGGCGACCGTGCACGACACGTCCGAGGGCCGGCTGCTCGTGTGCCTCAAGGGCGCGCCGGAGGTCGTTGCTGATCTCTGCACCAGGTTCGCGGATGGGCAGCCGATTTCGACCGAAGCCGTTCACGCGGCTTCGCACGCGCTCGCCTCACGCGGCCTGCGGGTCCTGGCCATCGCCGCGGCGACCCCGGAGGCGGAGCGCGAGGACGTGGAGGGCGTCGTCCTGCGCGGCGACCTGCGATTCCTCGGGATCGTCGGCATGACGGATCCGCCGCGGCCGGATGCCATCGCGGCCGTGAAGGCATGTCAGCGTGCCGGCGTCGCCGTGAAGATGGTGACCGGCGACCACGCCGCGACCGCGCGGGCGATCGGCCTGGAGTTCGGCCTGCTCGATCCAGGCGGCGACAGCGCGGTCGTGACGGGTCGGCAGATCGAGTCGGCCACGGAAGCCGAGCTCATCGAGCTCGCGCGCTCGACGCACGTCTTCGCGCGGGTGGCGCCGGAACACAAGCTCAGGCTCGTGAAGGCGCTGCAGGCCGACGGGCAGGTCGTGGCCATGACCGGCGACGGCGTGAACGATGCCCCGGCGCTCAAGCGCGCGGAGATCGGGATCGCCATGGGGATCAACGGCACGGCGGTCGCCAAGGAAGCCGCGGACATGGTGCTCGCGGACGACAACTTCGCCTCCATCAGCGCGGCGGTCGAGGAGGGCCGGCGCGTCTACGACAATCTCGCCAAGTCGCTGGCGTTCGTGCTGCCCACCAGCCTCGGACAGGCCATGATCGTCCTGTTCACCGTGCTCTTCTTCCCGATCATCGACGGGCACCTGCTGATGCCGATCCAGCCGGTGCAGATCCTGTGGGTGAACCTGGTCGTCGCCGTGGCGCTGGCGCTGCCGCTGGCGTTCGAGGCGCAGGAGCCCGGCCTGATGGAGCGGCCGCCCCGGCCGCCGAACGAGCCGCTGCTGGGTCCGTTCCTGGTGCTGCGGACCTTCCTGGTCGCGACGCTGATGACGGCAGGCGCCGTGGGGATGTTCCTGTACGAGTACAACGCCGATCTGCGAGCCGGTGTCCCGGTCGAGCTGGCGACCGCCCAGGCGCAGACCGTGACGGTCACTACGATCATCCTGTTCCAGGCGCTGTACCTGCTGAACTGCCGGTCACACACGCAGAGCATCTGGCGCATCGGCCTGTTCAGTAACGGCTGGGTGTATGTGGGGATCGGAATCACCCTCGCCCTGCAGCTCGCCTTCGTTTACCTGGCGCCCATGAATCGACTGTTTCACACCGAACCGCTGGCTGCGACCGAATGGGCCCTGTGCTTCGCCGTCGCGCTGGTGGGATTCCTCGTCATCTCCCTTGAGAAGCGGATCTGGAACCTGAGCCGCGGGCAGGGCGCCGCGCAGGGCCAGCCCGCGACCTGACACCGCCACGAGGCCAGCCGCCGCTGAGTCGTCCGCCGTGACCGACACCCGCCTCGAATTCGCCCGCCGCCTGCACGCGCTCGCCCGCACCGGGCTGCATTTCTGCGGCAACGAGTACGACCGGCAGCGCTACGAGGAGATCGAGCGCATCGCCGCCGAGTTGCTCGCCGGCCATGAACCCGAGGATCGCGACGCGCTGCTCGCGCTGTGGCGCAGGGAGACGGGCTACGTGACGCCCAAGGTCGAGGTGCGCGGCGCAACGTTCCGCGACGGTCGAGTGCTGCTGGTACGCGAGACCGCCGACGGTCGCTGGACGCTGCCCGGCGGCTGGGCCGACGTGAACGAGTCCCCCTCGCAGGCCGTCGAGAAGGAGATCGAGCAGGAGTCGGGTTTCCGCGCCCGGGCCGTGAAGCTCGCCGCGCTCTACGACCGCAGCCGCCACGGTCACGGCGAAACCCTCTTTCACGGCTGGAAGGCCTTCTTCCTCTGCGAGATCACCGGCGGAGCGGCGCGCGGCAGCTACGAGACCGACGAGGTCGGTTTCTTCGCGCCGGACGACCTGCCGCCGATGTCGCTCGGGCGCAGCACGCCGCGGCAGGTGGCCCGCATGCTCGAGCACTGGCGCGACCGCGCGCTCCCCACTGACTTCGACTAGGCATAGCCCGCCGCGGCCCTGGCCGCTGCGCGCCTAGTAGCGCGAGGCTATCAGCTCGACGTCGGCGTTGGCCCAGGCGAGCGCCAGCTGTTGCCCGGTCTCCGCGGCCTCGCGGCTCTTCTTCTGCGCGCGCAGGCTGTCGGAGAGTCCCTGCAGCGACCAGCCGTTCGATGGGTTGCGGCGCAGTTCCTCGCGATAGACCGCCTCGGCCTCGGCCGGCTGGCTGGCCGCCAGCAGGACCACGCCAAGCGTCTGCCGGACCGGCGCGTGCCAGCCCGGCGGCTCGTCGTAGGGAATCTGGTCCTCGATCGCGACGGCTTCCCGAAGCGCCGCGATCGCGACGCCGTGGTCACCACCTGCGAGGGCGATTTCTGCGCTCACCGTGCGCTCGGCGATGTGCGCCGCGTGCGCCAGCGGATAGCGGTCCCACACCATCAAGGTCTCCATGATCGGGTCCGCGGCCAGATTTCGAAGGGCGTCGTAGTGCTTCGCGGCGTCATCGGCGCGTCCCTGCCGCAGCGCCGCCATGGCCTGGGCGTAATGCCAGATCGCGGTCACGTAGGGCAGGTCGGGCGCGGGATTGGCCTCGGCCGTGATCTCGTCCCAGCGGCCGAAGCGGACGCGGTCGAACCACGGCGTCATCCAGTAGTGCTGCAGCCCGGCGAAGCCCGGCTGGCGCATCAGCTCGGGCAGGTTGACGCGTGCCGCGGTCTGCAGCGCGGCTTCACGCGCGATGGCGCTCGCGCCTTCCATGCTGGCCGCAAACCACAGGAAGTGATGGTTGTGCGGCACGTATCCGAGCGGATAGAGACCCTGCGCATTGCCCCGGCAGGTCGCGAGGTAGGCGTCGTCGGCCGCGATTGCCTTCTGGTTGGCGATCACCGCGTCGTGCCAGCGGCCGACGCGCGCATAGATGTGCGCCGGCATGTGCACAAGGTGCCCGGAGCCCGGGATCAGCTCGCGCAGGTGATCGGCCGCCGCGACTCCGCGCTGCGGATCGGCGGACGCCTCGACCGCGTGCACGTACAGGTGCAGTGCGCCGGCGTGATCCGGGTTCCGGGCCATCACGGACTCGAGGATCGAGACGATCTCGGCCGTGTTTCCCTTGGGCTCGAGCTGCTCGTCGTAGTAGTCCCAGGGTTGCAGGTCCATCAAGGCCTCGGCGTGCAGGGTCGCGGCGTCGAGGTCATCCGGGCGCTCGGCGGCGAGCTGGCCCGCCGCCCGGGCGTAGGCCTCGTCGAGCGGGCGGCGGTCGTCCGGCGGGTTCTCGGCGTAACGAGCCTCAAGCGCCTGGATGAAAGCCTGTTCGCGTTCGCTCGCCCTCGGCGCCAGCTCCAGCGCGCGCTGCAGCCGCGTCCACGCCTTGGCGTTGTTCGTCGGCTCCATGCCGCCGTTGACGTGCGGCCCGAGCACCAGCGACGCGCCCCACCAGCACATCGCGCAGCCGGGATCGAGTTCCGTGGCCTTCATGAAGGAGCGCTCGGCGGCGTCGTGGTTGAATCCGTAGGTGAGCATGAGCCCCTGGTCGAACCAGCGTTGCACCTCCGGGTGCGCGCTCGTCACGGGGAACGTGTAGTCGCCGAGTCCCTCGAGCAGGGTTGCGCCGACCAGCGACGGCACTTCGGGAGCGGGCGGGGGACGCGGCGTGTCGGCGGTGCGTCGCCCGTAGAAGAGACCGGCGGCGACAGCGATGGCGGCTAGCCCAACGACAAGTGTCCGGTTCATGGAACCTCTCCTTGATCGTCTCAAAGCATCTACTTACGCTGATCCGGCGCAGATCGCAACGCGAATCACTCGCGGACGCGCCTGGGCGAGGGGCATCGCTTCGCAGCAGACGTCAGCGCTCGATGCGGTACTCCACGTCCGCACTCTGCTCGAGCCCTGCCTCGGCCTTGAGCGACCAGTTGCGGTTGATCGTGTAGCGCAGCTTGATGGTGTTGATCGCCTCGGCGATCGAGATGCCGTAGCTCACGAACAGGTTGGGCGACAGGTACTTGCCGAGCACCACCGCGGCGTCGTCGTCGCCGGTCTGCTCCACGGTGACCTCGTCGAGGCCGACGCGGCTGCCCAGACCGCCGAGCAGCAGGCCGCCGCCGCTGAACGCGAGGCTCTCGGCCGCGCGATCGACCGAGGCCGTCTCGCCCGACTGCAGCGTGTTGATGGAGCGGCCGGTGAGCAGGTACGAGAGCGCCTCGTTCTGCGACATCGCCGGCTGCGAGGTGAGTGTGATGAACGGGTCGGCGAGCGTGCCACGCACGTTGATCGCGACCGTGATGTCCTCGCGGCGGATCGCGCGCTCGGCGACGAGGTCGAGCGTCGGCTCGTTGAGCGGCGTCATCTCGAAACTCAGCACGCCGCGAACGATGCGCACGAACTGCCCGAACGCCTTGTACTCGCCCTCCTTGACGCGGATCGCGCCGTCGCCGCGCGCGACGTCGCCGGGCCGCGTGATCACGGTCACGCCGCCCTCGAGCGTCGCGCGCAGGCCGTAGCTGTTCACCCGGACGTTGTCGCCGAGCTCGACGCGGATGCGGCTTCGCAACCGCGCGAGCGTGGACGGCCCGAGGTCGGCGACCTCGAGCCCGACGATGCGCTCGTCCGACGAAGTCGTGACCCGGGTCGTGAGGTCCCTCGGCGTGATCCGGGCCATCGGGATCAGCACCTGGCCGGTCACGTCGAAGCCGTCGCGGCCGGCCGTGAAGGTGAGGTCGGGCGAGGCAACGATGCGGAAGTCGGGCGTGTCGGCCACCTGCAGGTTCTTACCCCACAGGCGCATCGCACCCGTCATGACGTTCTCGGGCCACGCGAAGCTGCCCCGCAGCTGCAGGTCGCCGCGCGCAGTCGAACCGCTGCCCTCGAATACGAGCTCGTCGCCGACGAAGCGGCCGTCGAGGGTCACCTTCGACAGCTGCAGGTTCGTGCGGTAGAGATCGAAGCGGCCGTCACGCACGTGGAACTCGCCGTCGAAACGCGGACTGCCGAGCGTGCCGGAGACCGACACCCGACCGTCGAGCTCGCCGCCCGAGCGGTCGATCTCCGGAACGAACAGGGGCATGGCGGTGATCGCCGAGGACTCACCGTGCACCTCGCCGCTCAGCGTCAGGTCGAGCAGGTCGCGCCCGGACTCGCGCAGCGCCTTCACCGTGCCGTTCAGGTGGGTGCTGTCCGCCACGTTTACAGCGAGCGTCGCCCGTATCTCCTCGGGCTCAGCGTACACGTCCAGCCGCGCGGCGCCGAGCGACACGCGGTCGGTGCGGAACTGGTTGCGGGGGATGTCGAGCGTCGGTTCGTCGAGCGCCAGCGACGTGCCGCCGGTCCACGGGCGGCCCGGATCCTGGGCGGCCCAGCCGCTCGCCTGCAGCCGGCCGTCGAAGTCGCGCCAGCCGAGCATCGAGTGCAGGATCCGCTGCAGCGGCCAGTCCTGGGCACTGTAGAGCACGCGCCATGACGCCGGATCGGCGCGCCATTCGCCCTCGAAGCACAGGCGAGCCTCGCCGCTCGCGATGCAGATCGGCGCGGTGCGCACGCCTGCGGGCCCCGCCTCGAGCGCGGCTGGTTGCAGCAGGTTCGCGCTGTCGTCCTCGAACACGAGGGAGGTCTCCCTAAGCGTGCCGTGCCAGCCGCGGTCCCCCTCCTCGTAGTCGCCGTCCGCTGCGAGCTTGGCCTTGAACCCGGGGATACCCCTCTCGGGGTCGCCAGGCGAGGCGAATCGCAGGTCGAGCGCGTGCTCCCGGGTCCGGCCGCGCGCCTGGAGGGTCGCGGAATCCAGCGCGAGCGCGCCGAGGTCGATTCCGGTCGCGCGCAGGTCCACGTTCGACTCGCGTCGGTCGCCGAGATCGAGGTCGACCACGGCCTCGACCGACTGCACGGTGATCCCGCCGTAACGCAGGCTGCGCAAGCGGGCCTCGCCGGTCGCTTCGGGGCGCGCGGGGCTGCCGCGTGCGTGCCCGGTGGTCAGGAGTTCGCCGTCGAGATCGGGGTGAAGCAGCGCGAGCGAGCGCAGGTCGGCGTCCCAGCGCAGGTCGATGCTCGTCCCCCAGCGGCCGTCGATGTTGACGTGCGACGGGCCGTTCGCAACGCGCACGCCTCGCAGATCGTAGTTGCCGCCGCGGTGCCGCACTTCGCCGCGGCCGGTGAGTGCGCGTCCCATCACGGTGCCCGAGAGCGATGCGAGCCGCAGGGTCCACGGTGCGTCGGGAGTGAAGCCGCTGCCCTCGACGGTGGCGGCGAACGTGACCCGCCCCGGCAGATCCGGCCGCAGGGCGGCGATGTCGAGTCGCTCGCCGTCGAGCCGGGCGCTCCAAGGACGTGCGCCGGTCCACGCGAGCCTGCCGGAGCCACGCAGCCTGCCACCCATCAGCAGGCCGTCGAAGCGCTCGAGCAGCACCTGCTCGCGGTCGATCGAGCCTGCGGCGGTGAAATCGGCATCGGGCAGGTCCGGCACCTGCGTGACCGCCCGCACGTCGAAGGAGTAGGGCAGAGAGCCCTGGAGCGCAAACGTTCCGAGCGGGCTCTGGATCGCGGCGTCGCCCTCGAGCGGCCAGCGCAGGTTGTTCCACTCGCCGGTCAGGTCGAGGACCGGGTCCGCCTCGCCGAAGCGGATGCTGCCGGCTACGAGCGCGGTCGCGCCGGTGCGTGGCAGCCACGCCTCGAACGAGGCGAGCTCCAAGGTCGAATCGTGCCACTGGCCTGCACCCTGCACGCGCAGCGGGCCTTCGCCAAGCGCCGTGGAAACGATCGTGCCGTCCAGGCCGAACGCATCACGGCGGGCGTCGAGAGCGATCGAGCCGCTCGCGATCGGCCACCTGCCGGGCGCGATCCAGGGCGAGCCGTCGAACTCGGTGATGCGCAACGTACCCACGGCGCGCGGCTCCTCGTCGAGCGTCAGCAGGTTGCCGATGAACGAGACATTCGCGGGCTCTGCGAGCGTGACCGTGGTGCCAAGCCGGCCGAGGTTGCCGCGCGCCGCGGCCGCGAAGCGATAGGTGCGCTCGTCGGGCAGGCGCCAGTGTCCGTTCAGGGCCGCCCGCAGGCCGAGCGGCTGCCACGCACGCAGCCTGAGGTTGCCCTCGACGTGGCCCGCGGGGTCGTCGGCCACGAGGTCCGTGAGGTCGATTCGCCAGCGCGTCATGGCGAGCGCGGCCTGCAGCGAGGCGACCTCGACGCGCTGCCCGTCGAGCAGGGTGAGGCCGATGTCGCCGAGCCGGATCCTGGGCGCCGACACCTCGAGGAATCGCGGCAGGAAATGGGGCGCGCTCGGCGGCCGCGGCTCGCGGCGCTTCAGCACGACCTCGATCCGCGCGGCCTCGAGCTGGTCGATCTGCACGATGCCGTGCAGGAGTCCGCGCATTCGCGCCTGCAGCCGCAGGTCGAAAGCCTCGATGCGCACCGCCTCGTGCTCGATGACCAGGCGCTCCACGCGCAGCGGTCCCGCCAGTGTTCCGCTGGCGCCCGTCGCCTCGATGCGGATGTTCTGGAGGCGCTGGAATTGTGCCAGCGCGAGCTCGAGTCCGGCCTGGCTGTTGAGCACGCGATACACGGCCACGACCGGCACGGCCACCAGCAGGACCAGCGCGGCGATGAGGACGATCCATCGCCAGCGCATCAGAGCACCTGTGTGATGTTGAGGTGCAGGCGCGGGCTCTTGCCGGATTCCGACAGCGCCTGGGCGACGTCCACGCCGATCAGCATCATCGGCAGCCGCCAGCGCAGGCCGACTCCCACCGAGTACTCGAGCGGCGTGTCCCAGTCGCTGAACGCATTGCCGGTGTCCACGAAGACCGCGCCACGCAGGTTGTACGGGAAGTCACGCTCGAGCTCGACGGAGGCGACGATCTTGTGCTCGCCGCCGACCGACTGGCGCGACACGGCGCCGGTGTCCGAGACGGTCTCCACCGTCGGGCTCAGCTCGTCGAGCGCGAAGCCGCGCACGCTGCGGTCGCCGCCGGCGAAGAACCGCTGCGAGGCCGGCAGCTCCGAGAAATCGTTGATCCAGCTGGTGCCGAACTCGCCGCGCAACCGTACGTACCACGGGCCCGAGACCGGCCAGACTCGCTCGGCGCGCGTGAAGAAGCGCAGGTAGGACGCGTCGGAGCCGAGCGTCTCGGGGCTGCCGGTCAGCTCGAAGTAGTAGGCCGCATCACGCACCCAGCCGGTGAGGAAGTTGGGCGGCATGCTCGCGTAGCTGATGCCCGGGATGAGCAGCAGGTCGTCGCGCGAGCTGCCGTCGGCGAAGCTGGTGCGTTCCTGGTTGAGCATCAGGAACAGCACGCGCTGCCACTGCCCCATCGCCTGCGTCAGGCCGACGGTGAGCTCGGTGCGCCGGCTGTCGAGGTCGCCGAGTTCCTCGTCGATGTGGGCGACGCTGAACTCGAGCTTCTCGAGCGCGGGGTCGCCGACCGGGATGATGTAGCGGGCGATGATCTCCGTGAGGACGGCGGATCCCGTCGCCTCGAAGCGCAGGCGGTGCCCGCGGTCGTTGACGCGGCGGTTGTCCCAGGCGAAGCGGCCGCGGATCTCGGTGTCCGTGCCGTAGCCCACGCTCACCGAGTAGCGGTGGCGCTTGATCGCATCCGCGCGGATGGTGATCGGGACGGTGAGGGTCTCGGGGTCGCGCTCCCCTGGCGTGACCGTCACGGTGGAGAAGTAATTGCTGTCCTGCAGGGCGAACTGGGTGTTGCGCATGCGCGTGGTGGAGAACACCTGCCCGGTCTCGAAGCGCACGAAGCGCTGCAGCAGTTCGTCGTCGATCACGTCCTGCTCGACCGACACCTCGCCGAAGCGATAGCGCCCGCCGGTCTCGAGCTCGAGGTAAGCCGCCGCCGCGCGCGCCGGCGGGTTCACGACCAGCTCGCGGCGGGTCAGCTCCGCGTCCAGGAAGCCGATATCGCGTGCGACGCGCAGCAGGTCGTTGCGCAGCCGGTCGTAGGTCGGGTGGTTGAGTTGGCTGCCGGGTTGCAGCGCGCTCGAGGCGGCGACGGCGCGCAGCGCGGGTTCGTCGGCGCCGGGGCCGGTGAGGCGGACGTCCACCGATTCCATGAGCACGGGCTTGCCCGGCTTGATCCGCAGGCGGACGATCCACCGCGTATCGTCGCGGCTGGTGCGGCTCCGGATGACCGGCTCGTAGTAGCCGAAGGGCCGCATCGCGTCGGCGGCTTCGTCCACGGCGCGGTCGGCGAGCCGCCGCACCTGGGCATCCGTGACCTCCTCGCGATCGAGGTAGCGCGTCAGCGTCAGGAAGGCGCGGATGTTGTCCGCGACCTCGCGCTCCACGCCGTCCACCTCGATGCGGATGCGCCCGGCGTCGGCAGCAACGGCCGAGCCGCACGGGACGATCACGAGGAGCGGGGCGAGGACGGCGGCAAGGACGGCCGCGAACCGGACGCCGCCGAGCCTTCCGAGCCGCGCGCCTTCCGTCATCGAGTTCCGCACTGGAACTCGAAGCGGCTCGAGCCGCTCTCGGCACCGCGGGCGTCGAAGCGCCGCTCGTGCGCGACCGTGCGCCCGCCGTGCTCGACCCGTACAAGCGTGGAGCAACGGGTGCCGTAGCGATCGTGCCGGACGAACGGCGCCGACAGAGCGCGTTCGAGTTCCGGAGGCAGACCCGTCGTCGCGGTCTCGATCGCGCCGGTCGATTCGCGGTCGGCGAGCAGGTCGAGCAGGTCGGCCGGCGCGGGATCCTCGTCCTCGAGCGCCGCCGTGAAGCGTGCCCGTGTGCGGGTGAGCTTCGGCCAGGGCTCGTCGAGACGGTGGTTGCTGAGCCCGTAGATGCCAGGCGGGAGTTCGCGCGGGCCCTCGTCCACGGCGTTCGAGTAGTAGTGCAGGCTGGTCGGCTCACCCACCAGCAGGTTGAAGCCGGCGAATTGTGGCGCTGCCTCGCTGAGTTCCTCGACGAAGGGGCCCGTCGCCCGATCGTCGCCCAGGTATCGCGGCACGAGCTGCCCGCGCGACGGCGAGCCTTCGGGCGCAGCCGCCTCGACGTTGCGGAAGTTGGTCACGACCCCGAATCGGCCCGAGCGCGACAGGCCCATCCACGTGCCGCCCGCGCGCAGGTCACGCCCGGCGAGGATTCCCGGCACGTCCGTCCACCAGCCGAGCGGCGCCGCGGGCCGGTCGTGGAATTCGTCGCGGTTGCCAGCCAAAACCAGCCGATAGCGGGGATGCGAGAGCCAGGCGAAGACGAGCAGGCACATGGCCGCATTGTACGGTGCGGGCGCTCACTCGCCGGCGGGCACGGGCGGCGACTGGCGCCGCCCGAACAGCACGCGCCCGGCCTTGCGGGTCGCCCAGTAGAGCACCGCGACGACGGCCGCCAGCGTCAGGATCGGCAGGACGATCGCGAACAGCGCGACGCCGGTGGCGCCCACCGTCTCGACCGTCGAGACCACGGGATTGGCGAGTCCCCCGGTCAGGGCGCCCGACTTCGCCCGCAGCAGCGCCGTGCTGCCCTCGGTGAGCCCGGCCGCGCCGCCGCCGGCGATGACGGCCACCGGCCACATCACCGCGGGCGGGATGTCGATCATCACGGCGGCGCTCGCCACCACGCCCGCGGCGAGCGTGGCGGGGCTCGCGATCACGTCGAGCACGTGGTCCACGCCGGGGATGTAGTAGGCCAGCGTCTCGAACACGGCGGCCGTGCCGAGCGTGACCAGCGCCGCCGTGCTGGCGAGCCACTGGAAGCCGTCGCCCAGCGGCAGGTAGCCGAAGCGCGCCGCCAGCCCCGCGATCAACAGCGGCACGAATATGCGGAAGCCGGTCGCGGCAGCGAGGCCGAGGCCGAGCGCAACGCCGATCAGCGATTCGAACTGGAAATCCATGCGCATTCCGGGGCGGGAACGGCCGGCCGGCCGCGGCCGGAATCCTGCCGCATCCGCACCGGGTCCACAATCACGCCGCCGCGCCGAGCGCGTCCCAGGCGGTCTTGGCGATCAGCGCACCGACGACCAGCAGGAACACGCCGCGCACGAAGCCGCTGCCTCGCTTGATGGCGAGGTGGCTGCCCACCTGCGCGCCGGTCACGTTGCTCACCGCCATCGCGAGGCCGAGCAGCCACATGAGTTCGCCGGTGAGGCCGAAGAGCAGGATCGCGGCCGCGTTCGCAGCGGCATTCACGACCTTGGCGGACGCCGAGGCGTGCAGGAAGTCGAGGCCGAAGCCGCGCACGAACAGGAACATGAGGAAGCTGCCGGTGCCCGGACCGAAGAACCCGTCGTAGAGACCGATGACGCCTGCGCCGGCAGCGCCGAGCAGCCGCCCCCGGCGTCCCAGCCCGCGCGGACGGTGCTCGAGACCGAAGTCCCGGTGCAGGAGCGTATAGGCAAGCACCAGCGTGAGCAGCACCGGCACCAGCGCCCGGAACCGGTCGGGCGGAATGGCGGTCGCGATCCACGCACCCGCCAGCGCGGCGAGGAACGCGGCCACCGCCGCCGGCAGCACCAGCCGCCAGTCGAGCCGCACGTGGCGCAGGTAGCGGAAGATCGCGCTGGTGGTGCCCGCGAGGCCGGCGAGCTTGCCCGTGCCGAGCAGCGTCGGGTGCGGCGTGGCCGGATACGCCGCGAACAACGCAGGCAGCTGGATGAGCCCGCCGCCGCCCGCCATCGCGTCGATCACGCCGGCGCCGAACGCCGCGGCGAGCAGGAACAGGATCTCGAGGCTCACGCCGGCGTTTCCGGGCGGCTCAGCGCGAACCCCAGAGACCCACGCCGGGCGTCCGGCGCAGCGGCAGCGGCGAGCCCGCGTCGTACCAGTCCTCGATGAGACGGAAGGAGACCGACTGTGGCGGCGGCAGGCGCGGGGTGCCGGCCGCGATCTGCGCGCGGGTGAACCAGCGGACGTCCTCGAGTTCCTCGTCGGCGCGCGGGACGGCGTCGGCGGCCGCCCGGGCCGTGAAGCCGATCATGAGCGAGGCGGGGAAGGGCCAGGGCTGCGAGGAGTGGTAGCTCGCCTCGTTGACCGTCACGCCGGTCTCCTCGAGCACTTCGCGGGCCACCGCGTCCTCCAGGCTCTCGCCCGGCTCGACGAAGCCGGCGATGGTCGAGTACCGGCCCGCCGGCCACGCAGCCTGCCGGCCGAGCAGGGCGCGCTCACCGTCGGTGACCAGCACGATGATCGCCGGATCGAGGCGCGGGAACTGCTCGGCGCCGCAGCCGGGCGCGGTACACCTCATGACGTGGCCGGCGCTCTCGCTGCGCGCCGGCGCGCCGCAGCTGCCGCAGTGGCGGTGCCGCTGCCGCCAGAGGACCATCGCCCGAGCGTAGGCGAGCAGGCCCGCCTCGTCTTCGGGCAACAGGCCGCCGGCGCTGCGCAAGTCCTCGAAGCGAGTCTCAGGGGCCAGCACGGGCGGCGGGTCGTCGGCCAGTTCGGCGGCGAAGCAGACGTGGCCGCGGAACCGACCCAGCAATACCAGCTCGCCGTCCCGGAGTGTCCGTCGGATATCGTGGGTCGCCTCGAGGAAGGCCGCGGTGCAGCCCGGCCCGGCGGGCCGTACCAGGCTGCGCGCGTGCCAGAGCGGGACGATCAGGGAGCCCGGGTCGGCCAGCGCGGCTGCGACGGCATCCGGATCCTTGCGCAGGTGGGCGACACGATCGAGGTAGGGGCCGGAGAAGACGTTCGGAGTGCGCACGACGGTCTTCGCAGGAGCGGGGGCGCGCAGTCTAGCAACCCCGGCCCTCAGCCGGACGGCGGGCCGGTGCGGCAGGCGGCGCAGTTGTCGGGCAGCAGGTCGAGGGTGTCACGCAGCCACAGTGCCTCGCAGTCGGGGCAGCGGGCCAGCACGAACTCGTCGAGCCGGGCCAGCACATGGAGCAGGTGCCATGCGTGCTCGAAGCTGATCACGGTGGCCGGGCAGAGCACGCAGAACGTCTCATACACGTCGCAGAAGCGGCCGATCTCCTCGAGGCTCGGCCGGTAGAGCACCTGCGGCTGCCCCAGGAACCCGCACTGGCGCAACAAAGCGCACAGCGTCGCGGCCTGCAGCTCGTGAGCCGGGCTGCGCCGGAAGAAGGACATCTGGCGCGGCGACTTGCCACGGCGCCGGCGCACCGGTCGGGCGGCCTGTCCCTTGAAATAGTCGCGGTACAGCCGACGAATGCGATCGCCCGACAGCCCGGTCGCCTGACGAATGGTCTGGGTCCGGGCCTCGTGGCTGATGAGGCGGTGGGCGACGGCAAGTCGTTGCCGGTCCCGATCGTAGCGGCTGTCGGTGATGCGCATGGCTGGTCCCCCAATCTGGTCATTCCCGCCATATATGGTCTAAACGGACCACATTTGGCAGTCTATAACCAAATATGGTCCGTTTGGACCATATATGGAGAAAACGTCATGACGACACTGCCTTTCGACCCGTCCGCGGTGGCCGGGACTCCAGCCCGTCATGGCCTGTTACCTCCCACCCTGAGGCGGGATCTCGCCGATCTGAACGGCCAGTTTCTCGACCTGAGCCTCGCCGGCGAACGGACGGTCGACCCGAGCGCCGGCTGGGCCGAGCCGGTTCGCCGGCGCCTGCGGGAAATCGACCGACCGACGCGCGCGCGGATGGCGGAGGCCCCGTTCGCGCTGTTCCGGCTGGTCCTCCCGGTTCCGCCGCTTGCGGCAACTCTCGAGCCGCCGGGCGGTGTCGCCGACCTGCCCTTGTCCGCCGCGGCAACGACATCCCCGGGTCGCTGGACCTCCTTTACCCACCAGGCGGCCTTCTTCGCGCGCCGGCTCGTGGACGGGGCGGCCCTTGCCGCCAACGTGGTGCTCGACCTCACGCCCGACGCCCAGGCACAGCTCGCCGCGTTGTCCCCGTCCCAGCTCGCGGCCGTCGCGTCCGCGCCGGGCCTGGTCCGGCCGCGCTGGCCCGATCACCTGCATTTCTGGGAGATGCTGGAGGCGGCGGCGCGGCGGGATTCGGCGCTCGCACTGCAGTGGGCCCATTGCGTCGGCGTGTGCCTGCTCGGCGTCGAAGCGCAGGGCGAGGCGGGCATTCCGTCGGGCGCCGGCCGGCGACGGCCGCGGCGCTGACTTCCTTGCCGCTCCCGGGATGGCGCATTACCCTTCGCTCCCCTTTCGCCCGGCCACCCCCCGATGCAGGCCCTGTCGCTTCGCAAGCTCACGAAGACGTATCGCAACGGCGTGCAGGCGCTGAAGGGCATCGACCTCGACGTCGGGCAGGGCGACTTCTTCGCGCTGCTCGGCCCGAACGGCGCCGGCAAGACCACCGCCATCGGCATCATCGCCTCGCTGGTCAACAAGACCTCGGGGCAGGCGCTGGTGTTCGGCCACGATACCGATACCGATCTCGAGGCCGCGAAGGCCTGCCTCGGGCTCGTGCCGCAGGAAATCAACTTCAACCAGTTCGAAAAGGTTTCCACGATCCTCGTCAACCAAGCGGGCTTCTACGGCATCCCGCGCCGGGTGGCGAAGGAGCGCATGGAGCTGTGGCTCCACCGGCTGCAGCTCTGGGACAAGCGCGACGCGGTGTCTCGCTCGCTCTCCGGCGGCATGAAGCGCCGGCTGATGATTGCGCGCGCGCTGATCCACGAGCCGCGCCTGCTGATCCTCGACGAACCCACCGCCGGCGTGGACATCGAGGTGCGCCGCTCGATGTGGGAGTTCCTGCGCCAGCTCAACGAAGACGGCACGACCATCATCCTCACCACCCACTATCTCGAGGAGGCGGAGAGCCTCTGCCGGCACATCGCGATCATCGACGAGGGCCGCATCATCGAGAACGACCGCATGGCGACGGTGCTTCGCAAGCTGCACAGCGAGGTGTTCGTGCTGAACCCGCGCCAGCCGGTCGCCGCCGCGCCGGTGCTGCCGGGCTACGCGGTCAAGCTCGCCGACGACGGCTCGATCGAGGTGGAGGTCACCAAGGCGCAGAACCTCAACGAAATCTTCGCCGCGCTGTCGGCGCGCGGCATCGAGGTCGTGAGCATGCGCAACAAGGCCAACCGCCTCGAGGAACTCTTCATGAGGCTCGTGGAGGGCCGGGACGCTGAGACCGGGCTCCCGAAGCCCGCGGTGTCGGCATGAACCGCAGCGGGATCCTGACGGACGCCGCGCCGCCGCCGCGCGACGGCCACCGCTGGGTGGGCTTCCGCACCATCGTCATTCGCGAGTTCAGCCGCATCGTGCGCATCTGGGGCCAGACCCTGGTGCCGCCCGCCATCACCGCGACGCTGTACTTCGTGATCTTCGGCAGCCTGATCGGCCGGCGCATCGGCGAGATGGGCGGCGTCAGCTACATGCAGTACATCGCGCCGGGTCTCATCATGATGTCGGTGATCACCAACAGCTACGGCAACGTGGTGTCCTCTTTCTTTGGCGCCAAGTTCGGCCGCCACATCGAGGAGCTGCTGGTCGCCCCGCTGCCCAACTGGCTGATCGTGTCGGGCTACGTCGCGGGCGGTCTCGTGCGCGGCCTGCTGGTGGGACTCGTGGTGACGCTGATCGCGCTCTTCTTCACGCGCCTGCACGTCGAGCATCTGTTCGCGGTGCTGGCGGCGGTGCTGCTCACGGCCGTGATCTTCTCGCTGCTCGGGTTCGTGAACGCGGTGTTCGCGAAGAACTTCGACCAGATAAGCTTCGTGCCGACCTTCATCCTCACGCCCATGACCTACCTCGGCGGCGTGTTCTACTCGATCGCCATGCTGCCCGACTGGGCGCAGAGCCTCTCGCGCGCCAACCCGATCCTCTACATGGTGAACGCGTTCCGCTACGGCTTCCTCGGTCATTCCGACGTCAACCTCGGGCTGTCGTTCGCGCTGATGGCCGTGACGGCGGCGGCGCTGTTCGGCAGCTGCGTGTGGCTGCTCGAGAAAGGCATCGGCACGAGGGAATGAGCCGTGTGCGGCCGCTTCGCCTTCTACTCCCCGCGTGAGGCCGTCGCCCGGCTGTTCGGCGTGGCCGACGCGCCCGACATCGAGCCGCGCTACAACATCGCGCCGACCCAGTTCGTCGCGGCCGTCCGCGAGGCGGGCGGACCGCGCGCCGTCGCGATGCTGCACTGGGGCCTCGTGCCGTTCTGGGCGAAGGAGCGCGCGGTCGGCGCACGGATGATCAACGCGCGCGCGGAGACGCTCGGCGAAAAGCCGTCGTTCCGCCATGCGTTCCAGCGTCGCCGCTGCCTGGTGCCGGCCGACGGCTACTTCGAGTGGCAGCGCTCGGGCGCGGTGAAGCAGCCGTACTTCATCGCGTTCGAGGACGAGCAGCCCTTCGGCATGGCGGGCCTGTGGGAGCGCTGGCGCGATCCGGCGACCGACGAGACGCTCGAGAGCTGCTGCATCGTCACGACCTCGCCGTCGGCCGCCGTGGCGCAGGTGCACGACCGCATGCCCGTGATCGTGCCGCCGGCCCGCTACGCCGAGTGGCTCGACCCTGCCAACATGGCGACCGCCCGGCTCGCGGACCTGCTCGTGCCGTGCGAACTGCCCGGCCTCGCGGCCCGGCCGGTGAGCCGCCGCGTGAACGACGCCCGCAACCAGGGGGCCGAACTCCTCGAACCGGTGGGCACGCCACCCGACGCCACGTAGAGTCGAACACCCATGCCGCCCATTGTCCGTCCAGCCGCCCGCCGCCTGACGGGGTTTCTGTCCCGGTGGCTGGTCGTGGCTGCGTTGGCCGTCGGCCTCGCCGGATGCGGCCTCGGCCTCGTCTACCCGCGACTCGACACCGTGGTGGGCTTCTACATCGAGGGCCTGGTCACGCTGGACAAGGCGCAGTCCGCCGAGCTCAAGCGGATCCTCGCGGGCAACCTCGACTGGCATCGTCGCTCGGAACTCGACCGCTATTCGGCCTTCCTGCGCGAGCTGGCCGGCGCGGTCGAGCGCGGCGCAGGCCGCGAGGACTGGATTGTGGCCAGCCGCCGGACCGAGGAGTACTGGCGCCGCGTCTTCGAGCAGGCCGCACCGGGCTACGCCGCGCTCGCCGCCACCTTCACGGATGCACAGGTGGCCGAGTTGCTCTCGAACCTCGAGCGCGAGGACGAGAAGGACAGGCGCGAGTTCGATTCCCGAACGCCCGGGCAACGCGCCGAGCGGCGCGAGAAATCGATGCGTCGCGCCCTCGAGCGCTTCACTGGGCCGCTCACGCCCGCACAGCGGGCGCTGATCCGCGAGCACGTCGCGAGCTCGCCGTCGTTCATGCCGGAGTGGCTCGAGAACCGGCGGGTGTGGCGCGGCGAGCTGGCGGAAGCCCTCGCCGGCCGGCGCAATGGCGCGGAGTTCGAGGCGCGGATGCAGGTGCTGGTGGCCCGGCCCGACGAGTTGTGGACGCCCCGGTATCGCGCCGCCGTCGAGCAGCGCCGTGAATCGCTCGTGGATTTCGTTGCCGCGCTCGATGCGACGCTGTCGGCGCCGCAGCGCGCGGCTGCCCGCCGGCAGCTCCTCGCCCTCGCGGACGAAGTGCAGGGCCTCTCCGGCCGGCGCGGCTGAACCGGGTCCGCCCATGGCGCAGCACGACGGCAAGATCTTCGGAATCGGGTTCTACAAGACCGGCACGACGACGCTGTACGACGCGCTGCGCACACTCGGCTACCACACGATCAACGGCGACAAGCTCGGCAGCTACCCCGGCGCCGACGACGGCGCGACCTTCATCCGGCAGATCGAGGCCGGCGACTACCGCCTGCCGACGTTCGAGATGTACGACGCGTTTACCGACAACCCGTACTTCCACATCTGGCGGCAGATCTACGAGCTGTTCCCCGATGCGAAGTACATCCTCACCGTTCGCGACGAGGAGCGCTGGATCGCGAGCTGCGTGAAGTTCTACCGCAACCGGCGCATCCGCCCGATGCGCGTGTGGATGTTCGGCCCGCACGCCAACCCCTCGCGCGACGAGGCCAGCCGCCAGGCCTGGCTCGATGCCTACCGCGCCCACAACGCCGCGGTGCGGGCGCACTTCGCGACCCGCCCGCAGCAGTACCTGGAGATCGACCCGACGCGCGAGCCCGGCTGGGATCGCCTGTGCGCGTTCCTCGGAGCGCCGCGGCCCGAGGCGCCGTGGCCGCACGCCAACCCCACCAAGCTCGACCAGCCCTGGCGTCCGGCGTGGCGGAGGCTGCGAAGACGCCTCGGGATCGAGGCGTCCACGCCCGATGAGTCCGGCGAGGAGCGCGATCCGGATTGAGCCCGCGCCGGCGGGCGCTTCGGCTCAGGCCAGCCGCAGGACCAGCGCCGGCTTGTACACCCAGTTGCGCAGCAGGCGGCTCGAGAGCGCCTCGTCCCAGTCGGTGATCTGCTCGTTGCGCTGGCGCAGCGCCGTTACGTCCGCCGCGAGGTCGCCGGGATAGCTCTGCCGCTGCCTGGACAGGAACTCGCGGACCGCGAAGTCGTAGACCTGCTGGTCGATCGCGTTCATTTCCGCCAGGCGATCGCGGACTGCCGGTTCTTCGAGATAGCCGAGATCGGACTGCGCGCGGACGATGTCGCGCTTCCGCTGCTTGTCCTCCAGGCGGTTGACGGGTCGGTACTCCGGGCGGAAGTCGGGCTCGCCGAGCCACTGGCCCAGCATCAGCAACGACTCGTCGAAGGCCTCCGTGAAACCGACGAACCCGACGCGGGCCGCGAGCAGGTCGATGGCCTTCTGCGCATTGGCTTCGCCGGCCAGCGTCCTGGTCTGGAAATCGTGCGTCCAGCCTGCGGCCGCCCAGCGCTCGAAGTCCTCGCGGCCGTACGTGCCGGCCTTGTTCTTGAAATGCGAGAGATAGCGCCGGACCGGGTCCCGCAGGAAGGTGAAGTAGCGGATCCCTGGACACGCGGCGTCGAGGTCCGAATACGGCTTCACGTTGTGCCCGGCGACCCCGCGCAGGCGGCGGTAGACACGCCGCACCTTGCGCAGGTCGTCGCCGGTCACGTGCACGCTGCGGTCATTTGGGTCGGCCGGCCGGCGCGCGTAGGGCGTGCGGATCTCGCAGTGCCCCGCGCCGAACGAACGACGGAGCACCGCCCGGACCGTCCGCCCGGCGGTCTTGTCGATGTGCGTGAAGGCGTACACGCAACCCCGGCCCGTGCCTCCGCTACTCCGCTTCCTCGTGCGGCTTGTACGCCGCCACGAGTTCCTGCTGCCGCCGCGGGGGTACCGGGTCGTAGTGGCTCAGGTCCATCGTGTACGTGCCCTCGCCGCCGGTCAGCGCCTTGAGCCGCGAGAGGTAGTCCTGCAGTTCCGCGAGCGGCACCAGCGCCGCGATTTCTGCACGTCCGCCGGGCAGCGAGTCCTGCCCGCTGATGCGCGCACGCCGCGTCGCGAGGTCGCTGGTCACGTCGCCGATCGAAGCGGCCGGAGTGCTGATCACGATCCGCACGATCGGCTCGAGGACGATCGGCGAGGCCTCGCGGATGGCGCTGATGAAGGCCTTCTTGCCGGCGGACACGAACGCCACTTCCTTGGAGTCCACCGGATGGTGCTTGCCGTCGTACACGCTGACGCGGATGTCCTGCAGCTCGAAGCCGGCGATGGCGCCGTCCGTGAGCACCTGGCGGACACCCTTCTCGACTGCCGGGATGAACTGGTTTGGGATCGCTCCGCCCACGACGTCGTCCACGAACTCGAAGCCCGAGCCGCGCTCCAGCGGCTCGACGCGCAGGTACACCTCGCCGAACTGGCCGGCGCCGCCGGTCTGCTTCTTGTGGCGGTGGTGGCCCTCGGCCGGGCGCGTGATGGTCTCGCGGTAGGGCACGCTCGGCGCGCTGGTCTTGACGGCCACGCCATAGCGCTCGGTGAGCCGTTGCAGCATGACGCGCAGGTGCAGGTCGCCGAGGCCGTACAGCACGGTCTCGTTCTGCGTCGTGTGGTGCTCGACGCGCACGCAGGGGTCCTCCGCCACGAGCCGGTGCAGGCCCTCGGAGAGCTTCTGCTCGTCGCCGCGCTTCTCGGCGCGGACCGCCAGCCCGAGCATCGGCGGCGGGAACGTCACCGACTTGAGGTGGTGGTGGTCCTCGTCGTGCGAATCGTGCAGCACGGCGTCGAAGTGCAGCTCGTCGATCTTGGGCACGGCGCAGATGTCGCCCGGGATCGCCTGCGGAACCTCGATGTGCTCCTTGCCCTGCAGCTGGTAGAGGTGCGCGAGCTTGACGGGCTTGCGCGCGTCGCCCACGAGCAGCTGCGCGCCGGACTTCACGGTGCCCTGGTGCACGCGGAAGATGCCGAGCTTGCCGACGAACGGATCGATGGTGACCTTGAACACGTGCGCGATGACGTGCTTGTCTGGGTCCGGGGACACGGACACGCGCACCGCGTCGGCGCCCTCGCCCTTGAGGAACGGCGGCGGGTTGCCCTCGGTCGGGTTCGGCGCGAGTTTCGCGAGCACCTCGAGCAATTCGGGGATGCCGGCGCCGGTCTCGGCGGAGCAGAAGCAGATCGGCACGAGGTGATCCTCGCGCAGCGCCTGCTCGAAGGGGTCGTGGAGCTGCTCGGGCGAGATCTCCTCGCCCTGCTCGAGGTAGAGCGCCATCAGCTTCTCGTCCACCTCGACCACCTGGTCGATGATCTCGGTGTGCGCCGCCTCGACGGACGAGAAATCGGCGGGCTTGCCGTGCGGCTGGAAGAAGCAGTCGACCACCGACTGCCCGCCGCCGGCCGGCAGGTTGAGCGGCAGGCAGGCCTTGCCGAAGGCCTCTCGGATCTCCTCGAGCACCTGCGCGGTGCGTGCCTCCTTGCTGTCGATCCTGTTGATCACGATCAGCCGGCACAGGCCGCGCGCCTTGGCGAAATCCATCATGCGCTGGGTCATCGGCTCGACGCCGTTCACCGCGCTCACCACGACTACCGCGGTCTCGACCGCCTCGAGGGCCACCAGGCTGCGGCCGAGGAAATCGGGGTACCCCGGTGTGTCGATGACATTGACGCGCCGGCCCTGCGTCTCGAAGCCGCAGACCGCGGCGTCGAGCGAGTGCAGCAGCGCCTTCTCCTGCGGATCGAAGTCGCACACCGTCGTGCCGCGGGCGAGCGACCCCTTGGACCGGATGGCTCCGGACTGCGCGAGCAAGGCCTCGGCCAGCAGCGTCTTGCCCGCGCCGGCTTGGCCCACCAAAGCGATATTGCGGATGTCCGCGGTGCTGTAGGGCATGCGATGCCTCCATTCTCTTTTTGACGCGAGAACCAGAGCATACCCCGGGCCCGATCCGGGGCCAGAGGCGTTTGCCGGGATTGGCTTGCCGGCCGGATCAAGGTAGAAAGCCGGTACTCGTGGCGGCAGACGGTCCGCCCTCCTGGGGAAGATCTAGAGAATGACGACGGGCAAGCGGGCCCTGATCGTGGACGACTCACGCTCGGCGCGGGTGATCCTGAGCCGCATGCTCGAGCAGCACGGACTCGCGGTGGACACGGCCGAGTCCGCGGAGCAGGCCCTCGAATACCTGCGCCAGAACCGCCCGGACGTGATCTTCATGGATCACCTCATGCCGGGCATGGACGGCTTCCAGGCAGTCCAGGCCATCAAGGGCGAGCCGCAGACCGCCACCATCCCCCTGATGATGTACACCTCGCAGGAAGGCGAGTTGTACGTGAGCCAGGCGCGTGCGCTCGGTGCGGTCGGGGTGCTGCCGAAGACCGTGCGCCCGGTGGACGTGTCGCGCGTGCTCTACCAGCTGCACCTGCTGCCGGACCGCCGGCAGCAGCGCTCGCCGCTGTTCGATGCCGCGGCGGCCGCCGAGCGCGCGGCTGCAGGCGACACCGAGCCCGCCGGCGAGTCCGCCACGGGCACGCACGTCGCCCTCGCGCTACCGGCGGCGGCGCTGTCGGAGCTGCAGGGCAGCCTGCGCCAGTCGCTCCAGCAGGTCGTCAAGGACCAGCTCGCCGACCAGCGGCGCTTCACGCTGGCCACGTTCGAGGCATTCGCCCGCCGGATGAGCGGCGAGATCAAGGAAGGGATGGCGAAGGCGCCGCCCCCGCCGGCGGCCGAGCCCATGCCGCCGGAACCGGCGCGCACCCCGTGGTGGCCGGTCGCTCTCACGGCCCTGCTCGCGGCGGTGCCCGCCGCGATCCTGGGCTATCTCTACTGGCAGGCCACCGAGCGCACCCTCGGCCTGTCGCGCGAGTTGGCCGATTCGAGGGCGGCCGTTGCCGCAGCCAACGCAGCCGCCGCAGCCGCCGCGGCGGTCCCGGTGCCAGCCTCCGCGCCGCCGGTGGCGGCGGAGGTGGCGGGTCCGACCGCGTCCGCCGGCCCCACGGCCGTCGAATTCGTACCCTACGGCGAGGCGCCGCTCGCCGGCGCCCGACTCGAACGGCTGCGCGACCTCGCCGCCACGCTCGAGGCCGAGGGTTTCAAGGGCCGCATCCTGGTGCAGACCTTCACCGGCGACTTCTGCCTGTCGGGCAACGCCGGGGAGGGTTTCGAGCCGGCCGCGGCCACCCTGCCCACGAAGGACTGCGACCTCGTCGGCAATCCGTTCGACGACGGACTGTCGCCGGCACAGCGCCAGTCCGTGGACTTCGCGAACTTCGTCGCCACCCTGGGCCGGCGCACGGCAGGTGCGATCGTCGTCGAGACGGCCAGTGCGGGTCGCCGCAGCCCGGTGCTGTATCCGGAGCAGGGCGAAAGCAGCACGGCCGGCGACTGGAACGCCGTCGCCGCGCAGAACAACCGAGTCGAGTTCCGGGCGGTGCCCGTCGTGGTGCCCACTGGATGAGAGCCCGCGGACGCGGGCCGGGGCGAGCCCGTCGGTGACCGACCGCCTGCCCAGGGACGCGCCCGGCGACTTCCGACCGCCCGCGTGGCTCGTCAATCCCCACGTGCAGTCCATTCTGCCGAGCCTGCCGCTGCGCCGGCCGGCCGTCGAGCGGCGCTGCGCCGGATTGCTGGCCGTGTCGGTCCCCGAGGTGATCGACTGCGGCGAAGGCGTTCGCCTGCTGGCGCAGCGCGCCACGCCGGAGCGGCTCGGTCGCGCGCCCGCCACGCGGCTCGCCATGCTGCTGCACGGCTGGGAGGGCAGCGCCGACTCGCTCTACGTGCTGTCGCTCGGGCAGCAGCTCCTCGACCGGGGCTTCGAAGTGGTGCGCCTCAACCTGCGCGACCACGGCGAGAGCCATCACCTCAACCAGGAGATCTTTCACTCCTGCCGCATCGCCGAGGTGGTGGGTGCGGTGCAGCGGTTGCAGTCGCTGAATCCGGGCCAGGGGTTGAACCTCGTCGGGTTCTCCCTCGGTGGCAATTTCTGCCTGCGCGTCGGCGCTCGCGCGGCTGCAGCCGGGCTGCGGCTCGAGCACGTCGTCGCGATCTGCCCGGTGCTCGACCCCGAGCACACGCTGCACCGGCTCGAGCGCGGCTGGGCGCTGTACCGCCGGTACTTCATCTGGAAGTGGCGCCGCTCGTTGCGCAAGAAGCAGGCGGCGTGGCCGCAGGTGTACGACCTGCGCAACGCGCTCGAGCTCGAGACACTCACGGAGATGACCGAGCACCTCGTGTGCACCTACGGCGGCTACCCCTCGCTGACCGAGTACCTGCACGGCTATGCGATCGTGGGCGAGGCGCTCGCGAGCCTCGCCTCGCCGACACGCATCATCGCTGCGGCCGACGATCCCATCATCCCGGCGGTCGATCTCGCGCGCCTCGCGCGTCCCGCCGGGCTCGAGATCACCTGCACCGCGCTCGGCGGCCACTGCGGCTACTTCGAGGGCGGGCACTGCAGCACCTGGCTCGAGCGCGAGGTGCTGGCGACGCTGGAGCGCGGCGACCGGGGGTGATCGTCCCGCCGAGCGGGAGGAAGGAGGTCCTTTCCCGCTCGGCGGGAACATCGCGGCTGCGGCTGACTACGTCCGAGCCCCGCGTCGCCCCATTTCCTCGCGCCACCGTGCATACCGCGCGGCGAGCGCGGCATCGCCGGTCGGCTTGAACACGCGTTCGAGCGGCGGCGTCTGCCACGAGTCGGGCTCGCCAGCCGCCAGGAAGGCGGCACCGCGGGCCGTGGCCTCGGTGAGGGCGTAGCGCTCGACCGCGAGGCTGCTCGTGTCCGCGAGACAACGGCAGAGATAGTCACTGCGCGCCAGCCCGCCGGACAGACGGATGCGCTCGACCTGCGCGCTGCGGCCGAGCGCCTCGAGGTTCACGCCGAGCAGGAAGGCGATGCTCTCGAGTACGGCCGCGAGTTGCGCCGTGTCGTCGCCGTCACCTACAAACTCCACCGGGAAATCGGGTCGCCAGAACGGCGCGCCGAGGCCGCCGACGCCGTTCATGAAGAGCGGCGGCTCCGTCGCGCCGGGGGTGGGCGACAGCGCCGCGAGCGCACGGTCCACGTCGATCGCGACGCGCTCGCGCAGCCAGTCGAGAGCGCCGCCGGCGCCGTTGACCGTGCCTTCGTGGGCGTGCAGCACGCCGCTCGCATCGGCGCACAGCACGCTGCGCAGCAGCCCGTCGGGCAGCGCCGCCTCGACCGGTGCGACCCGCTGCACGAACGCGCCCGTGCCGACGTTGACCAGCGCCGAGTGCGAATCGGGCCGTCCGAACGCGAAGGCCGCCGCGGACTGATCACCGGTGCAAATCGTGAGCGCAACCGCCTGCGCACCCACCTGCAGCGGGCCGAAGGCGTGCCGCGTCGCCACGCAGGTCGGCAGGTGTCTCCGCTCGATCCCGAACAGGCCGAGCAGGGTGTCCGACCAGTCGAGCACCGACGGGTCGTACAGCAGCGTGCGCGACGCGTTCGCGGGGTCCACCACGCAGGGCAGGCCCGGCACGAGCCGCGCGACCAGGAAACTCGACAGGGGCCCGGCGGCGAGCTGCCCGTCGGCGGCGGCGCGGCGCACGGCCGGCTCGTGGTCGAGGCACCAGCGCAGCTTGCTGGCGCCGTAATGGGGTGACAGCGGCAGCCCCGTGATCTCGCGGACCTGCGCCGCGTGCGGATGCAGGTGGGCGAGCCAGGCGGCGTTGCGACGATCCTGCCAGGAGAGCGCGTCGGTGAGCGCGCGGCCGGTGCGGCGCTCCCAGCACAGCACCGTCGAGCGCTGGGTCGCGAGCCCCGCCGCCACGACCGGGCGGCCCTGCGCCGCCGACGATTCGCAGGCGTCCAGGGCGGCGGTCTGCAGCGAGACGAGCAGTTCCTGCGGATCCTGCTCGACGACATCGCCGCCCTGACGTCGCGTCCCGACCGGCTGGCGTGCCTGCGCGACCTCGGCGCCGGTGGCGTCGAACAGCACGGCGCGGCTCGCGTGGCTGCCCTGGTCGAGCGCCAGGACGAGCGCGTCGTCGGGCATCACCACGCGCGCCGGCTCTCGGCAAAGGCGGACATGAGTCCGCGCACGTCCATCGTCTCGACGAAGTGCGCGCCGCGCTCCTGGCAGTCACGCGCGGTCTTGAGGTCCCGCACCTCGTACAACGCCCACTGCCAGGGGCCGGGCCAGAGGAGCTCGGGCAGCGGCGGCAGCCGCTCGACGTTGGCGAACAGGAACTCCGGTGCGAGCGATGCCGCCTGCGAGCGCGCCGCCTCGTCGTAGCTGGCGAGCACCCAGCCGATGCGCGCGCCGGTCATCATCCGCAGGATCTTCACGCTCACGAGGTCGAACGAGATCAGCACGCAGCGGTCGAGCACCGGCCGCAGCACCTCGGTCACGCGACGCAGCACCGTCTCCCGTCCGTAGCGACGGATGCTCGCGCGCTTGATCTCGACGAAGGCCGTCACGCCGGTCCAGCCGGCAATCGCGTCCACGGCCTGCGCGAGCGAGGGAGGGCGCACCAGGGCATGTCGGTGGCCGAGCCGCTCGACCTCGCCGACGGCAATTTCCGACAGCGTCCGCCAGGTGAGGTCGTGCACGAGCTCGGGGCGGCCTGCCACGCGGGTGAGGTCGGCGTCGTGCATCAGGACCGGCACGAGATCGCCGGTCAGCTGCACGTCGAACTCGAGGAAGCGCGCGCCGAGCTCCACCGCCGAAGCGAGTCCTTCGAGCGTGTTCTCGGGAAACTCCACCGCGTTGCCGCGGTGCGCGATGATCGTGGGAAGCTCGGGAACCGGTGGCATCGTGCGTCTCGATCGTTCGCGCCTGCGGCCGATATTACATAAGCGCGATGTCGGCCACGCATTCGTCGCAGGGGACGTGGCCGTGCACCGCGTGACCCGGATCACGCATGGACAGGGGCCGGCAGGCTGCTGACAGCTTTGGTCAGCCACGGGCGCCCGGCCCGACTGCGCAAGCCACTGAATCGACGGGCATACCGCGTTGGCACGAGGCTTGCTTCGGATCCCTCAGCCCTTCGCACGAGGTCACGAGGACCGAGATGCAGTCCGAAGTCATCGCCCTGCTGTTTCCCGAGTCGCACCCTTCGTCCGAGGGCCCGGCGCCGGTCGTGACGGCGTTGCTACGCGATGCCCAGGGCCTGATGGAGCTGCGCCACCTGCGCCCCGACAAGGCGCTGCTGCGGGCTGCGCGACTGGCCGGCCGCCTCAACTCCGGCAAGCCGATCATCGATCCGTACACCCGGGAAGTGATCGGCTGGGAGATCGAGCCGATCGCGTTGCCGGCCGGTTGAGCGGCCTGGCGACATCCGCGGCGGCGCCGACGGAGCGCAGCTACATCGGGTAGGCGTTGGTCAGCTCGATCGAGAACGCCACGATCATGATCAGGACCAGCGGCCCGCCCACCCGCAGGAAGTCCCGGAACACGTAGCCGCCCGGCTGCATGATCAGCACGTTGGTCTGGTAGCCCATCGGCGTGGCGAAGGACAGGTTGCAGCCGACGATCGCGGCGAGCACGAACGGCTCGGGGGGCGCGCCTAGCTGCTGCGCGATGGCGAGCGCCACGGGCGTGCCGACGGCGGCGGCCGCGTTGTTCGACACGAAGTTGGTCAGCAGCCCCAGGAAGACCATCACGGCGGCGAGCACCATCTGCGTCGACAGGCCGCTCGCGACGGACATGAACGCGTCGGCGAGGATGTCGGCCCCGCCGGTCGCCGTGAGCGATCGGCCGAGCGCGAGGCTCGCCACGACCACGAGCACCACCTCCGCGCTGATGCCGCGGCCGAGGCCTTCGAACTTCAGGCAGCCCGTCAGGATCAGCGCCAGCACCCCGAGCAGCGAGGACATCGCGATCGGCAGCACGCGGAAGGCCGCGAGCAGCACCACTGCGGCCATGATCAGGATGGCGACCGGAGCCTTGCGGGTGCGCGGCAGGTCGAGCGTGCCGTCGAGCACCAGCAGGCCCGGCTCGCGCTTGAGCGCCACCATGCGTGCCGGCGGTCCCTGCATCAGCAGCACGTCGCCGGAGCGCAGCTCGCGGTCGGGGATCTCGCCCTCCAGGGAGTCCTCGTCCGACGGGCGGTACATCGCCAGGATCATCACGCCGCAGCGCTCGGCGAAACGCGCCTCGCGCAGGTTGCCGCGGTGCAGCGGCGATTCCTCGGTGATCACTCCCTCGACCAGCTGCTGGTCGTCTGCGCGCAGCGGGTGCTGCTCGGGCGGCAGGCTGTCCATGCTGCCGGCGTCGAACAGCGTGGCCCCGAGCGCCTGCTCGTACTCCTTGAGGTAGGCGGAGGTGTCGTTGACCAGCAACCGGTCGCCTTCGAGCAGGACCAGCGCGTCATTCGGCGTCAGGGCTTCCGCGCCCCGCTGCACGCGCTGCACGGTCATCTTGTTGCCGGTCCAGCGACGGGCCTGCGCGACCGTCCGGTCCCGCGCCCGGCTGCGGGGCCCGACGTAGAGGATGGCGTTGAAGCGCCGCGGGGCCAGGCCGGCGAGCGGGTTGGGGCGGTCGGACAGCAGGCGCGGCGCGATGAGCCACAGGTACAGCAGCGCGAGCAGTGCCGGACCCACTACCAGCGGCGTGAACTCGAACATGTCGATGTGGTCCACGCCGTGGTCGCGCGCCAGCGAGACGATGAGCAGGTTGGTCGAGGTGCCGATCGTGGTCGCCATGCCGCCCACGATCACCGCGAAATTCATGGGCATCAGCATGCGCGACGGGGATCGGCCGGCGCGCATCGCGAGTCCGATCACGACCGGCATGAGCACCACCACCATCGGCGTGTCGTTGATGAACGCGCTCAGGAACATGGCGCTCGACAGCAGGGCGAGCAACGCGACGTGCGGATTGAACGCCCACAGGCGGGCGAGCAGGCGCGCCAGCGGTTCGAGTGCGCCGGTGACCATGAGGGCGCGCCCCATGATCATCAGGCAGCAGATTGCGACGAGCGCCTCGTGGCCGAAGCCCGAGAAGATTTGCTGGATGCCGAGCTCGCCCCCGTCGTGCTGGTACGGGAACAGATGGAAGCCGAGCGCCAGCCCGGTGATCACGATCAGGCTCGTGACCGGGATCGGGATGCGCTCGCGGGTGAAGAGGACGAAGGCGACGACCGTGAACGCGAGGACCGCGATAGCGTGTGCGTTGGCGATGAGTTCGTTCACCCGTGCAGGTTACCGAAAAAAAAACCCCGCTTGCGCGGGGTCGTCTTGCATCGCAGGGGCATCGCTATTCTTGTTCTTGTCTTCTTGTTGATTGATGCCCCGGTTGGGGTTCTGCTCACCCTTGTCCCTATTCTTTGTCTTGGATCCTTGCTACCCGTACCGAATCGCCCACTTCCCACTACCACCTGACTTCGCCGCGGCCACCCTTTGTCGCGGCTTGGATGATTACAGAGCAATGAACGTGCCAACCTCTGCCGGGCCGATGAAAAACAAGGGGTTATGCGTGATCGGCCCGGTCAGGAGGCGCCGCGGCCGCTCCGGTCGTAAAGAATGCCGACACTCGACGCCCTCGGTTTGCCCTGACGGGCGGCACGCCATCGGAGACAATGGCGCCCCATGCGAACTGCAATTGCCATGCGGCGCCGGCAGTCGGGCGCAACCACCCTCGGCCTGTTGCTGCTAGGCCTCGCGCTCGCCGTTGGCCTGATCGGTGCGGCGGGCCTCGTGTCGCGCAGCCTCGAGCGCATCAAGCTCGCGGGCGACAAGATCACGGTCAAGGGTTATGCGGAGGAGAAGGTCGTCTCGGACGCCGGCACCTGGCGCGCGACCGTGACGGTGCGCTCCGGGGACCTGCAGTCCGGCTACCGCGCGCTCGAGGCCGACACCGCCCGAGTGCAGGCGCTGCTCGAGTCCGTTGCCGGTGCGTCCGCCGGGGTGGCGGTCTCCTCGGTCGCGGCGCGGCCGCAGTACGAGATGGGTCCGGGCGGCGTGCAGACCGGCCGGATCACCGGTTACGAACTCGACCGAAACTTCGAGCTGAGCTCGACCGACGTCGCGCTGATCGGTCGGGTCGCCACGCAGGCCTCGTCGCTGATCAGCGAGGGCGTGAGCATCAACTCGTGGCCGCCGCAGTACTTCTATAACGACCTGAACGCGGTCAAGGTGCGGCTGATCGGCGCGGCCACGCGTGACGCCCAGCAGCGCGCCGAGCAGTTCGCGGCCGGCAGCGGCGTCACGGTCGGCCCGCTGCGCTCGGCCTCGCAGGGGGTGTTCCAGATCACGCGCCCCAACTCCACGGAGACGGCCGACTACGGCAGCTACGACACGTCGACGGTGGAGAAGGTCGTGAAGGCCGTGGTTACGGTGGAGTATTCCGTCGCCCGGGAGTGACGCGGTTCTGGCGGCTGCGACGCTCAGCCGACGCATCCGAGACGGACGTGCCGGACCGTTTTCGAGTCGCTCCACGTAATTCACTTTGTCGAAAACGGCCCGGCACGTCCGTCCGACTCGCTCAGCCGCCAAACGCCAGACGGGGATCCGGGTCCCGTTTCCACCAAGCGAATTACGTGGAGCGACTCGAAACGGGACCCGGATCCCCGTCCTGCGGCGATCGCGCAGCCACGACGCGCCCGACCCGGCGCTGCCAGCGCCTGCTCATCAGCGGCATGATGAAGGCGAGCGACGCGTAGAGCCACACCGCATAGCCGATCTGCTTCGGTGGCAGCACCAGCGCAAGCAGCGCGGACATCGCCCCCATCGCCGCGAGGATGCCCCACGCCTGCACCTCGACACCGGCGACCGCGCGGTCTTCCGCCGACAGCGCTGGCTCGAGCGGCATGCGGCGCACGCGCGCGTAGAGCAGCAGCAGCACGCCGGACATGAGCATGAAGGCCACGCCGTACAGCACGAACAGGAACTGCAGGTGCACGATGCGCGTGATCTGGATCTCGCCGGGCAGGAAGCCGCCGCTCATCGACTGCAGTGCGCCCGACATCATGAGTCGCAGCGGATACAGGAACACCAGCACCAGGAACACGAGCATCAGGCTCAGCACCACCGAGCCCGTGTCCTCGATGCCGTAGCGCCGACTCCAGCGATAGTGGCCCAGCCAGAACATGACCGTGATCAGGAAGCTGGCTGCGAAGGCGGGCACGCGCTTGATCGCGTCGACGAGCTCCTCGAACGACTGCGGCACGCTGTCCACCGACACCACGAGCATCGTGAGGGCGAACGCGAAGGCCGCGTCCACGAAGGTCTCGAGCCGCGTGGTCTGCCGCTGGCGCGCGATCACGCGGCCGCTAGAAGGCATTGATGCCCGTCAGCTCGCGGCCGATCGTGAGCTGGTGGATGGTCTCCGTGCCCTCGTAGGTGATCACGCTCTCGAGGTTGAGCGCGTGGCGGATCGGCACGTACTCGGCACTGATGCCGGCGCCGCCGAGGATGTCGCGCGCGTCGCGAGCCACGTCGAGCGCCATGCGGCAGTTGTTCCACTTGGCGAGCGAGACCTGCGAGGGCGACATCGTCCCCGCGTCCTTGAGTCGCCCGAGCTGCAGGGACAGCAGCTGCGCGGTGGTGATCTTCCGCGCCATCTCGGCGAGGCGGATCTGGACGGCCTGGGTCGCGGCGATCGGCCGTCCGAACAGCACGCGCGTCTGCGCGTAGTCGAGCGCCTGGGCGAGGCAGGCCTGCGCCGCGCCGATCACGCCCCAGGTGATGCCGTAACGCGCCTGCGTCAGGCAGGAGAGCGGCGCCTTGATGCCGCAGGTGCTGCCCGGCAGCATGTTCCCGGCCGGCACCACCACGTCCTCGAGGAAGATCGAGCCCGTCACCGAGGCGCGCAGCGAGAACTTCTTCTCGATCTCGGGCGCGACGAGGCCCTTCGTGCCCTTCTCCACGAGGAAACCGCGGATGCCTTCCTCGGTCTTCGCCCAGATGACGAACAGGTCGGCGATGGGCGAATTGGTGATCCACATCTTTGCGCCGTTCAGCACCCAGTCACCGCCGCGCCGCTTCGCGTGGGTCTTCATGTTGGCGGGGTCCGAGCCGCCGTGCGGCTCGGTGAGGCCGAAGCAGCCGATCACCTCGCCCGTGGCCATGCGGGGCAGCCAGGCCTGCTTCTGCGCCTCGCTGCCATAGGTGTAGATGGGGTACATGCACAGGCTCGACTGCACGGAGACGAAACTCCTGAGCCCCGAGTCGCCGCGCTCGAGTTCCTGGCAGATCAGGCCATAGCTCACGGAGTTCATGCCGGCGCAGCCGTAGCCCTCGAGCGAGCTGCCGAACAGGCCGAGCCCCGCGAGCTCGCCGACCAGCTCGCGCGGGAACGTGTGGTTCTCGAAGTGGTGCTGGATGATCGGCAGGACTTTCTCGTCCACCATGCGGGCGACGGAGTCCTGCACCATCCGCTCCTCGTCGGAGAGCAGGCCGCGCACGTCGTAGAGGTCGAGCGGGTCGAGCTTGCGGGCGGACTTGATCTTCGGCAGGTCGACGGGTGAGGTGGCCACGGAG
>Ga0102851_10000060_pt1 | contig 40455 bp, 32 predicted proteins | sample Mud3Dept3metaG_FD_79558 | JGI IMG/M metagenome (GOLD analysis project Ga0102851, IMG submission 79558) | Freshwater wetland microbial communities from Ohio, USA, analyzing the effect of biotic and abiotic controls - Mud 3 Core 4 Depth 3... | ecosystem: Environmental > Aquatic > Freshwater >... | reverse complement strand
CATGATTCAACTGGAAGCTAACGCCAAGGTGATTCTTACCGATTCAGGCGGCGTTCAGAAGGAGGCCTACTTTGCCCAGGTCCCTTGTGTCACCTTGCGGGATGAAACGGAATGGGTGGAGCTACTGGAGCATGGGTTCAATATGCTCGGAGGGCATGAACCGGAAAGAATATGCAAGGCATTTGATGAGATCGTTGACAGGGGTATTCCTTCCAATCAGGATCTTTACGGCGGCGGCAAGGCCAGTGAAAAAACAGTGACCCTTCTCTCTTCTCTCTCAACCGCCGCATAGAACGTTTGACGATTCATGTGCCCTATTGATGTCCTATTGAGCTCAGGGAGAAATCCTTCACAGGCTGGGTATTGCGGCAAGATCGTACGCAATAGTTCAAAGGGAAAAGTATGCTGAAATTCTTCACGGCTCCATTCCATCTTTTCTGGAGCCACCGGATGCTCATTCTTCAGACCACTCGAAACGAAATAAGTAGTCGTTACGCCGGGTCGGTCTTGGGGCTAGCTTGGCTGGTTTTATATCCTCTTCTTTTCCTATCTGTGTACGCCCTCATTTACCTGTACATCTTCAAGGTGCGTTTCGGTCTTTTTGATTCCAATGAATACGTTGTCTTGATTTTTTGTGGCCTCATCCCGTTCCTTGGATTTGCAGAAGGGCTCAGCTTGGGGGTCGGGTCGGTCACCAGCAACGCCAGCTTAATCAAGAATACGCTCTTTCCAATCGAGCTGATCCCTGTAAAGGCGGTGATGGTCACTCAAAGCACACAGGTGGTTGGGACCGGGCTGCTTATTGTCACCCTAATCTTGCTGGGCAAGATCTCCGCATGGGCGCTCTTATTCCCAGTGATCTGGCTCGCCCAGATTCTTTTTACCATCGGTCTCGTGTGGATCCTTTCGAGCCTAAACGTTTTTCTCCGTGATCTTCAGAACATGATCGCCGTGCTGATATTGATGCTGATGATGATCAGTCCTATTGCCTATACAGCAGATATGGTGCCGGACGCCTTGCGCCCGTACCTGGCGCTTAACCCCCTTTATTATATTATCATCGCTTATCAGGATTGCCTTATGCTGGGCCGGTTCCCCCGGGAAGGGATCTTCTGGGTTCTAATCCTTATTTCGGGTGTGAGTTTTTGGACCGGCTACTGGTTTTTCAGCCGGATGAAGCGGGTTTTTGCTGACAATGTCTGATATCGCAGTCCACATGCAAAACCTTGGTAAGATGTACCGTCTCTACCGAAGCCAGGGGGACAAAGTGCTCGATGCCTTTGGCATCAACCGATGGCTTTTCTGGCGGAAGAACTATTATCAAGAATTCTGGGCGCTTCGGGAGATCACCCTCGATATCCGAGTTGGGGAGAGACTCGGCATAATTGGCCGCAACGGGGCCGGAAAAAGTACACTCCTGAAGATTCTTTGCGGAAATGTGCTTTCCACTGAGGGAAGCTATCATGTCAACGGAAATGTTCAGGCGCTTCTCGAACTGGGGACCGGTTTCCACCCGGAGTTCACGGGAAGGCAAAATATCCGGGCATCTCTCGCTCTGCACGGATTCACTCCCGCTCAAATCGCCGAAAAGGAATCTGAGATTGTGGAATTCGCAGAACTCGATGAGTTCATCGACCAGCCGATTAAAACCTATTCTGCCGGGATGAACGCCCGACTGGGCTTTTCCACTGCCACAGCAGTCGAGCCCCAAGTGCTGATCATCGATGAAGTGCTGGGAGCAGGGGACGCCTACTTTGCCGGAAAGTGTGTGGAACGGATGAGAAAACTAACGCAGGATTCCGGTATCACGGTTCTATTTGTGAGCCACGATTTGAACAGCGTACAGCGCCTCTGCGACAAGATTATGTGGATCGAGCGAGGGCGAATCCGGATGCTGGGTCTAAGTCTCGATGTTATCAAAGCGTATTCTGAGAACATCCAGGTACTGGAAGACCGGCGCCTCAAGGCCAAGAATCGCAAAAGGCTTACAAACAGCTATCAGCAAAGTCGACTTGAGGGTTATGGGGACGCGATGGTAGTCAGCCTCCATCTCACAGGAGAGCCCGGAATCTACTGCGACATTAATGAAATCTCTCTCCTCAAAGATGGAGAAATCGAGGAAACACTTAAAGTTGGAGATGTCCAGGACGCCGATCCATCCCAATCATGCGCAGTGTCACTTTATGGGGGTCAGTGGTCCGAATCGAAAAGAGATAGTGACGGCTATTACCGAAGTTTGAACGTGCCTGGAGGAGAGGGGAGAGCTGCAGGAGCGCTCGGGCAGGCGGTTTTCTATCTGTTCACGGTGTATTCCGAATCGAGATATTCATTCCGAATTCGGTATCGGATGGAACCTTCGGGCAGCCTAAGCCTGTCCGCTTCCCATAATGGAGCTTCAATTCAAAATCCCGTCGCTTTGCCATGCGGTACTTCCGGATGGGTAGAATGGGAGTGCGGGATTCCTGTATTAAAGCAGAAAGAGATCATTCCGACTAAGGCCTTAGAGGAGAATGCTGCGCCTTCATCTTCTGCGAAATCCGAGATCCCGAAAGAAAAAGAGAAACAGCGAGTTGTCAAATGGCCTGGGGAAGGGAGTTTGTCCATCGAGAGCGTCCTCCTCTTGGGAGAAGGGGAATTGGAGCAAACTGTCTTTCAGGCCGGTTCGCCTCTATCCCTCCATATTTTAGTTGCCGCGAACAGATCCGGAATTTACGACGTTTTGCCAACCGTAAGCCTATATAGCATCGATGGAATCCTGGTAACCAATCTCCAAGGCCCTGTAAGCACCGTCCGCCTCGAAACGAAAGATCGGTGCCTGTTTGCGGTATCATTCGGAAAGATCAATCTAGGGGACGGACACTACGTCTTTTCAGTCGCAATTTACAAAAGTCTAACTCATCTTGGGAAGTCTATCTGCTATGATTTGATCGACCGGAGTTTTCAATTCCAAGTCGTTGGCAATCCTCCTTTTAATAACGGTATCTTTCGGCATCCCACCGAGTGGCGCTTCAGGTCTTTGCCAGGAACAAGCGGGTAAAAGCCCGTGCAAGAGGTAAGGGAACTCATCAAAGTGGCATATCAGGCGTTGATTCTCTGGGAAGAATTATTTGAGAGTTCCTATGTCCGTGATTGTTTTAGAGAGCCATTAATTTAAGTCAATCGATATCTGGGATCTTTCATGAGCTGGACTTGCCCGATTTGCGGGGTGAAGAATGAACAAAATGTATTGGATCTTTGCCTTACGTACCGAGACCTTTGCACAACTTGTCGAAGTATGTCACATGGGGTATTGGGGTCTAAATTTGGAAGTTCGCGGAACTGCTGGGAAACTGAGATATCAAAAAAGTACGTTGCGTCCTTTGGACGGAGAGACTTATATAAATACAGTAATCACGATCCGGATATGATCATGTTGTTCAACATGGAGATCAAGAAATAGTGAAAATCAAAACTAGAACTACTTGTCGAATTTGCAACAGCGCCCTTGACCCAATTTTGGCTCTGGGCGAACTTTATGTTTCCGACTTTCCTGGCCCTGATCAGCCCGATGGTATCAAAGGTCCGCTAGAGCTAGTGCTTTGCCAGCGTTGTCATCTTTTACAATTAAAGCATACTGTTCCAGCTATCAAACTGTACCAAAACTATTGGTATAAATCGGGTACGAATCAAACAATGTGTTCTGCATTGGCGGATATTGCCCATAGCGGAGAACAACTTGCCCATTTGCAAAATGGGGATGTCGTCCTCGACATTGGTTGCAACGATGGCACTTTACTTCAAGGGTATCGCATGGGAGGCTTGTATAAAATTGGCATTGACCCTGCAGAAAATATGGCACCATTTGCGCGCCAGGTGGCTGATAAGGTGGTTGCAGACTTCTTTTCGGCCGATCTCTTTCGCAGAGACCCGGAACTGGCAGGAAGAATTCCTCGCATAATTACAAGCATTGCTATGTTCTATGATTTGGATGAACCTGGAAAATTTGTAACCGATATTAGAGAAATAATGCATCCAGATGGAGTCTGGATTGTGCAAATGAGTTATTTGCCGATGATGCTAAAGAGCAATGAATTGGGGAACATTTGCCATGAACACCTAGAATATTACTCTCTTCACTCTCTGGAATATTTGCTAGGTTCATATGATTTTGAAGTTGTGGATGTAGTACTTAATGATGTTAACGGCGGGAGTTTCAGAACGTATATCCAATCTAAATCCGCAAATAAGGAGATGTTTGGAGACCCCACTTATCGCAGACTGGCAATGGAACGTGTGAATGCATTAAGGGAACAAGAAACGCGGATAGGCCTGCACATTCGAGAAACCTATGAAGAATTTGCATTATGGGTCGAACGTGTCAAGAGTGATGTCGTGAAGTTTATTAAGGAGCAAATAGGGCAGGGAAAGAAGGTTTACGTTTATGGGGCATCAACAAAGGGAAACACTGTCTTGCAGTATTTCGGCTTAGATCATACCCTTATTACGGCTGCGGCAGAACGTAACCCGGGAAAGTGGGGTAAAGTTACTGTCGGGACACGTATCCCCATTGTTTCAGAGAAGGAAGCTCGGGAAGCGAATCCAGATTACTTTTTGGTGCTGCCGTGGCACTTTATTGAGGAGTTCAAAGCTCGGGAGAAAAAGTATTTACTTTCGGGTGGCCGCTTCATCTTACCCGCACCATACTTCACTCTAATATGATCATCCCTGAAAAAATGTACTCTCAAATTGTTCTCCTAATGCCGATTCCCTGTGTCGATATCATTGTGGAGGATAGTCGGGGAAAGATTTTGTTAATAAGGCGAGCTGACGAACCAGCTAAGGGACAGTGGTGGTTTCCTGGCGGAAGAGTCCACTATCTGGAAATGCGCAGGCAGGCAGCTATTCGTAAGCTGAGAGAGGAATGCGGGCTTGAAGCTTGTCACTTAGCAGACGTTGCCACCTATGATATCATTCTCGAAATGCCCGGTAATATAGCCCCACGGCACGGCATCACAACGGTGTTTCACGCAAAAGTTGGAATGCAAAATGATTTGTCATTGGATGTTCATGGCTCTGCTGCGGAGTGGCGACTCCCGGCGGAGTGGCTGAGTGCAGGATTGCATTTCTTTGTCCGGCAAGGGTTGAGTGTTTTGTCGAAAGATCAGGATGAAGCACAATGAGGTTAGGGTGGAAATAATTCGTCTGACGACGATGGATCCCGAGGTTTACTATACGGCCATTGCAGGCTTGCATATTGGCGAGATTCATCATGGTGTTCTTCCACTGCTTGGAGAGAGTTACCTATCTAAGGTCTACTTTGAACTTGCCAGACTGCCTGAGTCGGGAGTTTGGGCGGCAGTAAATTCAAATGGAGTAGTTGGCTTTTTGACAGGCTCTTCTGATATAAGAAGAAGCTACCGCTCAGTGATTTGGAGGATGCTGCCTACGCTGGTAGTCTTTGGATTGCGATCAGCCAAGGATTTGAGAATTGTGAGGAAGTTAGTGAGTGTGTTGATTTATCCATTTCAACAACCGATGTTAACGAGTCATAGCATCGAAGAATGCAATGATGTAAATTCAGAAATATTGGCTATTGCAGTTAGCCCTGCCTATCAAAGGCGAGGCATAGGACAACTGCTCATCAAGAGTTTCGAGAGAGGATTGCAGCAACGTAATATTAGAGGTTATTACAGGGTCGCGACTAATCTTGCAGAACCGAATTCGAATGCTTTTTACCGGAATGCTGGGTTTATTCCGTGTCATCAAGTAAAACACAATGATTTGATCCTGCAGATCTACGTGAAGAAGGTTAGCGAAGTGGGGGTATGGGCATGATTAGGGGGGATGCTCAATATGTCCAATGAATCAATTATTCCATGGGCAAAGCCTGAGTTTTGGGGCAATGAACGGAACTATACAGATCAAGCGCTGACCTCCACTTGGATTTCGGGCGGACCGTTTGTGGATCGTTTCGAACATGACTTTGCCAAGCATTGTGGTCGCCGCTTTGCCCTGACGGCTTCTAATGGAACCACAGCGCTGCATATGGCTTATCTCGCTTTAGGTCTCGGGCCAGGGGATGAAGTTGTCTTCCCCGGCTTTGGGTTTATGGGCGCGGCGAACATGGCGATTTATGTTGGAGCAAAGCCTGTCTTTGCGGAAGTTGATTGCGAAACCTGGTGTTTAACTGCAAACGAGGTTGAGAAGGCGATATCTCCTCGTACAAGGCTGATTGTGGCAATACACACTTATGGGAATGTTTGCGATATGAATGCGATTATGGAATTGGCGAACGATCAAAGTATTATGGTTGTAGAGGATACTGCTGAAGCATTCGCTTCTCGTCTTCGTGATCGATTGGCAGGAACGTATGCTGAAATAGGCACTTTTAGTTTCCAGGCAACGAAGACCATTACCACTGGCGAGGGAGGGATGGTGATTACGAATGATGAGGATCTTTACGATCGCATGGCCCTCTATCGAAGCCATGGAATGAGGAGAAAGCGATATTACTGGCACGACCTGCCAGGGCATAACTTCCGGCTAACGAATCTTCAAGCGGCGTTAGGAGTGGCCCAGTTGGAAAACCTTGAATCGATAATCCATAAGCGTAAGCATATTCATCGCCAATATCATGACCAATTGTCGGATGTGTCGGGGATTGTGTTGCAGTACTATCGACCAGAAGTGGATGCGGTACTCTGGGCACTTGCGGTGAAACTTGATCCGCGCGCCTACCCTCAAGGGCGTGATGCTGTCATCCAGGAAATGAAGGAGGCGCGGATTGAAACACGGCCGGGCTTTGTCGCACCTCGCTTTATGGAACACATCTACAATTGTCCTGCGCTTCCGGTATCTGAAGAACTAAGCAACCAGGTACTCAGTTTGCCAACCTATCCCTCATTGCAGGATGAGCAGATTGATTTTATCTGCAAACAACTCAGGCGGTCGAAAAGATGAAGTATGAAGATGCTGAAGGTTAATGATGATGTTCTATTGAGCTACATGAGTATGGCTCCTCTGGCGTTAGCCTTTGAACGGTATCTGGAGTGCAAGATTCTCAAGGGGATGCCGTTTCCTTCGCCGGTTCTCGACCTGGGTTGCGGCGATGGAGTATTCGCGCACGTGTTGTTCGCAGATCAGATTCATACTGGTATTGATCATAACTCGCGGGAGTTAGCGCGAGCACAGCAACTAAATGCGCATGATGAGCTTCTTGAGTGCCCGGGGCACGCTGTTCCTAAACCGAATGCGTATTATAGGACGATCTTATCAAATAGTGTTCTTGAGCATATTCCGGATCTTGAACCTGTTTTAAGAGAGATCCATCGGTTACTAGCTCCGAATGGCAGATTTTACATGACTGTACCGGCTCCTAATTTTGAGCAATACACCGTGCTGAATCAAATTCTGCTGGCGTTCGGTTTCTCGAGGCTTGCAGCCTGGTATCGGCAATTCTGCAGCAACGTCATTTGGCGGCAGTTCCATTATTACAGTCGGGAGGGCTGGGAAAAGGTGGTCTCTGATCATGGTTTTAAGGTTGTAGAATCTTTCACCTATGATCCTAAGGCTATGTGCCTTCTGAATAATTTTCTTTACCCTTTTGGCATCGTTGGAATTTTCAATAAGAAGATCTTTAATAGATGGACGCTTCTGCCATTCTTCAGGCAGGTACTATTTTATCCGTTATATATAGTCGCGCGGCGAATTTTTGAGAATCTGGAAAAAGCGGAACGTGGCGGGCTGGTCTTTCTTGCTTTGACAAAGTGAGGAGCAAGTACTATGAAGCTGTCTGTCATTTTGCCCACATACAATGAGGCGGAGAACATTGTAGAACTGATTAATACAATCATCAGGAACATTCCCTCTTATTGGGGCCATGAAATTATTGTCGCGGATGACAATAGTCCGGACGGTACATATTTAGCTGTTCAGGATTCGTTCAGGGATAATGAAGCGATTATCCCTCTTCTGAGGACGACTGAGCGGGGATTGGCAAAATCGATCCGAGCGGGTATCGAGAGAGCTCGAGGCGATCAGATCTTGGTGATGGATACAGATTTTACTCACGACCCGATAGAGGTCCCCAAGATGTTGCATGTGGGACAGGTATACGACATTGTCAGCGCCTCAAGGTTTTGTCAAGGGGGGAATATGGAGGACACCCGGCACTATTTGGCAAGCTTGGTTTATAACTGGATGTTGCGGATCATCCTGCGCACTCAAATTCAGGACAATCTGGGAGGGTACTATACGATCTCTCTTCAGAACCTGAAGCGGTTGCCTTATGACAAGATTTTCTATGGATATGGGGAATACTTTTTCCGCTTGTTGCATTATGCACAAAAAAATGGAATGACACTTGTTGAGGTGCCAGCTCGATATAGATTTCGTCGCAAGGGAAAGAGCAAGTCAAGATTTTTTAAAATGTTGTTTTCCTACCTAGTGGCGGCCCTTGCGCTATCTTATGATAGAAGAAATGATTCAGTTTGTAAGTCAACATAATGGATATTTTGGTGGAGGAAAGGTTTGTTTAGGAGAGACAACCTGATAGTAAGTAAGGGCTTTTGGGCTGGGGTCATTTTTGTAACGGTATGTTTGTTTTGGTTAAAGCTGATGCCAGGCCAAGCGCCTGCGTATGCAGTAGGAGAACCCGATGCCTTTGGGCGTATGACATGGTTTAATATCTGGTATTGGACTGATTTAGGATCCTATCATCGCTACTCCTTAACGGCTTATTTTCCTGTAGGCTTGATTGATGCTCACATAATAACGCCGTTATATGGCATTGCTTTTCCAAGCGAAGAATTTCGGCTGGCTGCCCGGTTTAAGCCATACTATATATTTATGATTGGGCTAGTGTCTTGTTTGGCGTACTTTTTGGCGTTACGCCTCTCTCTTGATACTTTGCCTGCTCTCGTGACAGCTTTGTACCTTGGTCTTCACAAAGGTTGGTATTGGGGGTTCGGAGCGATGAGTGTTGTAGCGGTAATGCCACTACTGCTTATTTATGGGATGATGGCTCTATTTTGGTGGATTACGTATTTGCGGACGAGGAAAAAGGTAGGCCTGGCAGGATTTATGATCTCTTTTCTCCTGCTTATTGGTGCGTGGGAGCAATGGATTAATTATCTATTCTTCTTTGTCCTCTTTAACATGCTTCTATGGTTTGTGCCTAGGGCAAGATCAGCTTTGGTAGATGGATCGAGCAGGAATGAGGATATAGATAGGACAGGAGGACGGCGGCGGATCTTTACATGGGGAGTTGTTTTTCCAGTTATACTCTTCTTTTTCTACATGGGTTTTCGCTCTACCACACTTGGTTCCCAAATGCTCGCAAGTACCGGCGAGGATGCAATGGTGTTTTCTTATCCGTATTCATTGGGTAATTCTCCCGGAGTTTGGAAGCTTATGCTGGAAGATATGTATGTGAATGGTACTTTGCACATTGCCAGCACGATTGAATCATTATTGTTTCCTTGGAGGATGCTTTCACAGGCTGTAATTAGTCAATATGATGTTGGCGTATTTAATCCTGCGCATGCAACGTACAGTAATGTGGAGCATTACCTTTCTTTGACAGATTGGTACGCAGGCCTTCTCTCCGGGTTTTTCTTTTGCGCTACGATATGGTTGCTCTGGTACCTGAGAACGATGAGAAACGGTCGTGATATATTTATTTCCAGTGCAGGGCTTCTACTCACCTATACCGGTTTCCTTGTTCACTTACCCATTGTCTATCGGGCCTATTTTGCTGCATCAGGTTTTGCTGGATTGTTGGATTATAAGCATATTTTTTCTGTTTTGGGGTTTTCCTTACTTGTCGGATGGCTATGGGAAAAAATAGTGGCAAAAATAGCGAGAGGTCGGGATAAATTTATTGTGACCATTATTTTGGCGTTTTGGCTTATCTTTACTAATTTTTCTAAAATTACTAAGTTAGCCTAGTCTCTGGCGGACTTTGTTTACAGGGGGTTTCGTCTTTTCGCGACCTTTGCACAACCAGCCTAAGAAGGTGATTTGGGATTTGGGTCTAAAATTAGGAAGTTCGCGAAAATGTTTAGGAGCCGAGAATTGGCATCGGAGAGAAACATGCGGAAAAGGTGAAATGGGAGTGCCATTTCGATAGCAGTTATTCCACAGGGCGAGAGGGAGCCGAATCGATCGTTTCTTCATCTCAATGAGATTGAAGATGGCCTCCAGCTCGTAGAAGCGAGCCTACGCCTCGGAGAGGATCATGCGGAGGGATACGAGAGGGGCGAAGATAACGAAGGTAGAGATCAAGAGGAACAACAATATATCGAAAAAAAGATACCATTGTGGAGCAGTACTTTGGGTTGAGCCATTTGCATCATGGTGCATACCGTGCGAGGTTCACGGTGATGATAAAGAATATCTAGGATGCGATGTGTAGACAGACGTGTCCCGTGAAATGCGAACCCCATTTCACTGGGATGGCGTTCAATCTATTTCGTGGATCGAGACAGATTGTGGAGACATAAGGGAGGTCAGTACCCGAGGCATGAGCTTCGGGTACATGGAGAGCCTAGAGGGCTCCTTTTGGCCTCGGAACCGGATTAAAAACGGCAAGAGAGCTGACGCGCGATGAGTTAAAAAGGGGAGCGGCAGGACAATTTTTGACAAAAAGAGCTTCCCTTGGGCTTGCTACGCGCAACTCTCAAAAATTCAAAGGTCACGTCTTGGATAGGAAATATCGTCTTTCTCAGGAATTCGACTGCGTGGTCATGCTCACCTGGTCCGACTGGCACACCGAGATGCGGAGCAATCGGTACCACTATGCGACGCGATTTGCGATAGAATTGCCGGTTCTTTTTGTTCAGCCCGACCTCGATGCAGCCGAATTTCGGTTTGAGGAAACAGGAATCAAGAACCTTGAGATCCTCCATGTTTTCAGAAACTACGGCACCAAACAGAACGGACTTCTTAACCGGGCTCTTTTGACCCGGCGCCTACTCAAGCCACTTCTCTGGACCTACAACTGTTTTTTTCTTGAGTTTGTAGCTCGTCGATATGCCTCCCTCAAGGTTTACCATGCTACCGAAGATTATTTCTCGGATGGTATGGTTCAATGCGATTACAACGAAAAGCTAAGATCTCACCGCCGAAAGATCCTTCAGCACACCGATCTTCTAGTGGCAGTTTCGGAAGGTGTCCAGGAGAGCTACCTTCAAAAGTATGGGTATTCCGGAGAATCGATTGTTCTTTCAAACGGCTGTGATTTTAAATTCTGGGGCCCGACGCCTGAAGAAAAGGAGACCCTCTATGCTCAGACGGCCGAGAAAAAAATCGCCTTTTACCAGGGGGGGATCAACCAAAGACTCGACGACGAGCTTCTTCACGAAGTTCTCGATTCATTACCGGATTGGGAATTTTGGTTTTGCGGTCAACTAGATCCTGCCTATCGCGAGCAGTGGAAGGATATGTGCAAGCACCCGAACCTGAAGGATTTCGGGATGCTTAATGTCGAGATGGTGCGTGAGTTAGCGTATAAAAGCACGGTGGGGATCATGCCTTTCAACCGAAATGATTCCATCTATCGCACACATCCATTAAAGGCTTTCGAGTATGTTGCAACAGGTCTCCCGGTAGTGACTGTCCCGATCCGGGCGCTGGAAAGGTACCCTGAGGTATTTCAATTTGTAAGAAATTCGAAAGAATTTGCGGAAGCGATACGCCTTGCCGAAGCGAGTCGAAAAAACGTAGAAACAGTAGAGAAGAGAATCCGTACAGCAGAAAGAGAAGATTACGACGGAAGATTTGAGTGCCTCAAGGAGCGAATCAGATACCTCCTCGACACCCTGGACCCGGGAGGGCCTCTTCTAAATATTCTCATTCTCTACGATGATGGGGCCACCCATACCATTACGGTGATGGAACATCTGGAAAGTTTTTCGCGTTTTTCCCCACATCGTGTAGTTTACGCTATAGCTACAAATGGAGTGGAATGTCGGATTGATCTTTCTCTTTTCGATCTAGTGATTTTCCATTATTCAGTCAGGCTTAGCTTGACATGGCACCTTTCCCCCTCCTACGCTGACGCGGTGCGGGATTTCGGTGGTTTCAAGATCCTTTTCATCCAAGACGAATATGAGGGGACCGAAAACGCCCGGTGCTGGATAGAGAGCCTAGGTATCCACGCGGTCTATACCTGTGTGCCGGAAGCTTATGTTCCCTCGGTCTACCCATCTAGCCGTTTCCCCAAAGTTGAATTCATCCAGAACCTAACTGGATATGTTCCCAGCCGTTTCGAAAATCTTCAGGAATTCAAGCCGCTTTCCGAGCGGAGAGTTTTTATAGGCTACAGGGGAGGCCACCTGCCGTGGTGGTATGGGAACCTGGCACACGAAAAGTTCATAATCGGCAAACGGATGAAGTCGATCTGTAACGAAAGGGGAATTCCTGAAGATATTGACTGGGATAGCGAGAACCGGATTTATGGAGACGGTTGGTACAAATTCTTGGAAAGCTGCCGGGCCACTCTGGGAACGGAAAGCGGGGCGAACGTTTTCGACGAATACGGAAAAATCAGACAAGAAATCGAAGCGGCATTGTCTCGCGATCCTTCCCTGTCCTACGATGAGATCTTCGAACGTTTCCTTTCAGATCACGAAGGAAAGATCCGAATGAACCAGATTTCTCCGAAGATCTTCGAGGCGGTGGCGCACCATACGGCCCTGATCCTTTTCGAAGGTGAGTATTCAGGCGTCGCCAAGCCGGGTCTCCATTATATCCCTCTCAAGAAAGACTTCAGCAACGTTGATGAGATGTTATGGAAACTCAATGATTTTGAGTACTTAGAAAGATTGACGGAGCGCGCCTATTCCCAAATTATCCAGTCCGGCCGCTACAGTTATAAGACATTCATTAATGAAGTGAATGCTTTCATCCACAAGCACATAAGGCGATCCAATGGACTTTCCCTCGTTGTAGGGATCATTGGACATCGCCCCTGTCAGCCCGATGCTTCACCCGATTTCGCCTGCTCGAGCACAAGCGCGGTCCGCCCGATTCCGACCAGCGTCCCCCTGTGCTGTTTCATGGACGACGTCACGTTCTTGGAAATTAGTTACCAGGAAAGAAAGAATCCCGAAATTATAAATTTTGAGAAACAGACGAATGCTTTGCTCAGTGGGCTTTCGCCAGCCCAAGCCCAGGCCGCCTTCAGCATACTAACGCGTTTTTGCCGGATTCTGGGCACCCATCCGGTCCTGCTTCATATCACACGATTCCTATACCGCTTGGCAAAACCCCCTCACCATTTCCTTCGCTGGCTTAGGAATCGAGTTCGTCAGCTGGCAAGAGTTACAAGTCCCCGAGGAACCTGAGCTTGGAAGCTGAAATGTATTGTTACACAAGTCTATCCCTCAGAATCGGAGAGGCGAAGGTAAAACTCACAGTAGGATCTGGGATGATTTATGAACTTCAGGCATGTTTGACTCTTGAGCGGCAATTTATAAGGGTTGTGGAGGTAATTCTCATAGGGGTCTTGTTGTTTCTAACTTCCTGTGATGGAGGCGGGACAACCTACCAGATTCCCGAATCACCGATCGATCAACCTGACGATAGCAGCGCGGTAGCCATTCAACCGCTCTCTTGTCTGGCCACAGAACTGCTGAACCAAATAAGAGAGGATGTTACCAACATATTGCCATCTTACGAAAAATGCAGAGATGAGGTGGTCACCATGACCTACAATCTGCAATTTTCAGAGGATCACTTAAAAGGTATTTTCGCAATGGCCGTGGCACATGCTCTTGCGCCATACGGAAATAGCACTGCAATGACATTGGAAGATTTACTTGAGGAGGACCAGCTGGATTGCGATAACTATGCTCTACTCACCGGGTATCTCATAGGAGAACTGGATCTGCCGGAAGACTCCTACTATATCGTTGGCTTTGACAATGGGGCTGTAGGCAACCATGCTCAGTCGTTTCTAGTAATTGGCGGGAAAGAGATCCTGCTGGACGATACCATCGGGCTTGTCGCAGATATAGACGTTGCAAGCTTGCTCGCAGGGCAGAAAGTGCCGACAGATAAAATGGTGCTCATGTATGCCTATGATGACCCGTACATTCTTTTGTTCGCACAGAGGGTAATGGATGCTCTCGAGAATGGAGAGTACGAACCATCTGATGTGATATAGGGACTTTGAAAAGAAGAAGGCTTTGAATTGTCCGAGGTTTCTTAACCGATCAAATGAGGCTAGGATCGGGGCATCGAGGATATAATTGATATTGCTTTTTCAGATATAGGGGGATCTCATGTGCGGCATAGCAGGAATAGCATCACTCGAATCGGCTTTTGTGCCGGAGCTTTCCAATAGCCTCCGAGTCATGAACCATATTCAGCATCATCGGGGCCCGGACGGAGAAGGGATTTGGATTCACCACGCCGGACGCGCGGGTCTGGGACACGTGCGGCTATCCATCATCGATCTTTGTACCGGCGACCAGCCGATGCGAGGAAAAGATGGCAACTGGATCACCTTCAATGGCGAGATCTACAATTACATTGAACTCCGGAAGGACCTCGGACCCGAAAGCTTTCAGACCACATCAGACACGGAGGTCATCCTCCGTGCCTATGAGAAATGGGGAGAAACCTGTGTCGATAAGCTCCGGGGCATGTTCGCCTTCGCGATCTGGGATGAGAAGAACGGAAAACTCTTTTGCGCCCGGGATCGGTTCGGTATCAAGCCCTTTTATTACACCTTGATGAAGGACCGGTTCATCTTTGCCTCGGAAATCAAGGCGCTTCTGCCATTTGCTCAGGAAATCGCCACCGACTACAACGGTCTTAAAGATTACCTTGCTTTCCAATTCACCCTGGGAGAAAAGACCCTGTTTAGAGGGATTAACCAACTGCTCCCTGCCCACAGTCTTGCTCTGAAAGATGGCCGGATGCAGGTCAGCAAATACTGGGAGGTAAATTATCACTTGGATTGGTATCACACTAAGCAGTACTTTACTGAAGAGGTACGGAATTTGCTGATGGATTCCGTCTGGATTCATCTGCGGAGTGATGTGCCGGTTGGTTCGTACCTAAGCGGCGGGCTGGACTCGAGCATTGTTGGATCGCTTGCCCGGAAAGCCCACAAAGACGGAAAGTACCTTGCATTTCACGGTAAGTTTTCCACCGGCCCTGAATATGACGAATCGCGCTATGCCCGTGCAGTGGCCGATTACTGCCGCATGGAACTCCACGAGCAGGATTTCACAAGCCAGGATTTCATCAATAGCATTCGAAAAGTGATTTATCATCTGGATTACCCCGTCGCCGGTCCCGGATCTTTCCCGCAGTATATGGTCTCAAAGCTTGCGTCCGAGCATTTGAAGGTAGTTTTGGGCGGCCAGGGCGGGGATGAGGTGTTCGGAGGCTATGTCCGATATCTGGTATCCTACTTCGAACAGTGCATCAAAGGCGCCATTGAGGGAACCATGGACAGTGGAAAATACGTCGTTACTTATGAATCGATCATCCCCAATCTGGCCACGCTCCGAGAATACAAGCCTCTCCTCAAGGAGTTCTGGAAGGAGGGGCTATTTGAGGAACGGGATAAGCGCTATTTTCATCTTGTTAACCGCGCAAACGGCCTTTCAAGGGAAATCAACTGGGAACTCCTGGAACCATACTCCGCCTTTGAAACATTCAAGAATATCTTCTGGGGGCAAAATGTTGAGAAGGAATCCTATTTCGACAGCATGACCCATTTTGACTTTAAGACCCTTCTACCAGCGCTCCTCCAGGTGGAAGATCGCATGAGTATGGCCCATGGGCTGGAATCAAGAGTTCCTCTTCTCGATCATCCCCTGGTGGAGTTCGCAGCTACAATCCCGTCGAACATTAAGTTTGAGAATGGGCAGTTAAAACATTTGCTCAAGATTTGCTTTGAAAAGGACCTGCCCGAAGTGGTTAGTCGCCGTACCGATAAAATGGGATTTCCGGTTCCTCTTTCGGATTGGATGCAGGGAGAACTAAAGGATTTCGTTTCGGATATCTTTCACTCGCAGAAAGCCTCGCTTCGGGAGTATTTGAACCCGGCATTCGATATACACAGCCTAATCGAAGGGGAAGGAAAATTCACCCGTAAGGTCTGGGGGCTGCTGTCCCTTGAGGTATGGCAGCAGGAATTCCACGACAAGGCCGCTCAAATTCGCAGCTTTAAGAAAGGAGTGACTATATGAAGGTGCTGATCACAGGCGGAGCAGGGTTCATCGGATCTCATTTGGCAGATCGTCTTCTGGACCGTGGAGAAGAGGTTCTGGTAATCGACAATTATGCAACCGGCAGGAGAGACAACTTGTCTCCTCGTTCAAACCTGCGAGTCGTGGAGGGAACCATCGCCGACAGAGATTTGGTGTTCCGGTTATTCGAAGAGTTCAAGCCGGACTGCGTCGCCCACGCAGCCGCTTCCTACAAAGATCCGGACAACTGGGAGGAGGACTCCAGGACCAATACTCTAGGGAGTGCAGTGGTGAGCCGGGCATCGATAGCGAGCAACGTCAAACGCTTGATTTATTTCCAGACTGCGCTCTGTTACGGTGTAAAACCTATTGAGCAGCCCGTCACCCTTAGGCATCCGATCCAGCCTGGCGACAGCAGCTATGCTATCAGCAAGACGGCTGGTGAGCAGTATATCGCCCTGAGCGGCAGCGATTTTATCTCCTTCAGGTTGGCAAACGCCTATGGCCCTCGAAACCTCAGCGGCCCCCTGCCGACCTTTTACCATCGATTGACCAACGGCTTGAAATGTTTCGTCATGGATACTCGCCGGGATTTCATTTACGTACAGGACCTGATCGATCTGGTGATCATGGCCGTGGACGGCCGAGGTCAAAAAGGATACTACCATGCCTCCTCCGGAGGCGATTTCGCCATCAAAGAGCTCTTCGACCAGACAGTTAAAACACTGGGAATCCGGTTGAAAGAAGAAGTCAAAGTTCGGGAAAGGAATCCGGACGATACCTTCACTATCTTGCTTGATCCATCAAAGACAGCAAAGGATTTCGGCTGGGTTCCGAATACTTCCCTTGATAATGGCATTCGGTCTGCCGTCGAGTGGTACCGTGAGTATGGGGTCTCTCAAACATACACCCATCTTAAGAACCCGGGTGAGCAGAAATGACAAAATCGTTTTCAGAGGCTTCGGTTCTTGTAGTGGGTGGTGCTGGTTTCGTCGGCTCCAACCTGGTACGAAGGCTTGTCACGGAAAATGCCGCCAAGGTTATCGTGGTGGATAATTTCCTCTCCTCCGAACCCGAAAACCTTCCAGCAGACCCTTGTGTTTCGGTCCGTGAAGGGTCTATTTGTGACGACCAGATGCTCCGTGACATCCATGATGACTATGACTATATGTTTCATCTGGCTACCTACCACGGGAACCAGAGCTCGATTCACGATCCCTTGGCGGACCATCAGAACAACTTGTTACCGAGCCTCAAGCTCTTCCATCATCTGGTCGGATTTCGCCGTCTCAAGAAGGTTGTTTATGCTGGGGCGGGGTGCGCCGTAGCGGAAAAAACCTTCGGCCCTACTCAAGCAACTAGGGAAAGTGATCCAATAGGATTTGAGATGGACAGCCCTTACTCAATCTCTAAGCTTGTGGGAGAATTCTATGCGGTCTACTTCAACCGGCAGAACGGGCTTCCTACCGTTCGAGCCCGTTTTCAGAATGTGTACGGACCCGGCGAGGTTCTGGGTGCGGGGCAGTGGCGGGGAACCCCTGCGACTGTGTGGCGGAATGTGACGCCCACGTTTATCTACAAGGCGCTCCACAAGGAAGCCCTTCCACTGGAAAACGGCGGAATTGCCACCAGGGATTTCATTTACGTCGATGATATAGTTTCTGGACTTCTCCTTTGTGCAGAAAAGGGTATACCAGGCGAAGCATATAACCTCGCAAGCGGCCATGAAACGTCCATTCGAGAACTGGCAGAGATCATTAACAGTTTGGCTGGAAATAATACCCCGATGAGCATTCTGCCTGCCAGGACGTGGGATAGCTCCGGAAGGCGTTTCGGTTGCACTCGGAAATCAAAAGAAACGATCGGATTCGAAGTTAATGTTCAACTTGAAGAAGGCTTGAAACGCACCATCGCTTGGACTCGCAAACATCTTTCATTCATTCAAAGAACGATGGATAAGCATCTATCTAAAATTGAAATGCGGTCTTAAGCAACGAATGTGCGCAAAGGAAACCACAGAGGAAACATCGGAGAGAATAGAATCTTCTATGGCGAGAGTTCGGCAACCGGCAATGCCGCGGCAGGGCTTCGGTTTTGTATCGAAGCGCCCGGAAGAATTACTATTGCTTTGCTTCTACGATCCCATCGGGATCGCCACCGTACCGGAAACTGTGGCGTTCATCCAGTCCAAATCTCGTTTTTCGATCACGGTGCTCAACCTGTTCGAACACCGACAGGACCCGGCGAGTTTTCTCAAGATTCGCCCGACTTTGAATATTGATCGATTTGCTGGAATCGTAATTCACAACTCGGTTTCCTACAATATCGACAACTTGCGAGCACTCGACGTACTACTCAAACGTCGTTTCAGGGATTTTGCGGGTGTCAAGGTGTTGATGAAACAGGACGAGAACTACCGGTTTCGGGAAGTGGCCGACTATGTGGGTGAAGTCGGGTTTGATATAGTACTGACTTGCCTTCCCGAAGATGAAATCGAAAAGGTATATCCCCATGACATTGTCGGCAACACGCGATTTGTACGAATGCTGACGGGTTATGTAACTCCCACCTTGCGCTCCATGAGACTCTTTGGAGGGGAGCGCAAAATAGACATAGGTTACCGCGGCTCGATTCAACCCCTTTCATTCGGAAAACTCGCCTTTGAAAAGCGCAAAATCGGCGATGATGTGAAGCGGCTGCTGTCAGGCCGGGGGTTATCTTTGGATATATCGAGCCGATGGGAAGATCGATTTGGTGGCGTCAACTGGTTCGATTTCTTACGATCCTGCAAGGCGACGTTGGGTTCCGAGTCCGGTGCGAGCATTTTTGATTTGGATGGGGATTTGGAAGAGAGATGCCGGGCGGCTGAAGTAAGACTTGGTCCTTACAAGGAGGACAATGTCTATGCCGAAGCATTTCTGTCGGAAATCGCTGATCTCGAGGGGAATGTTCGATACAACCAGATCTCGCCGAGGCACTTCGAAGCTGCCGCGACCGGTACCTTACAACTACTCTATCCCGGGGAGTATTCCGGAATCCTCAAGCCTGGAAATCATTATTTCCCGCTCAGGCGCGACTACTCGAATCTCGATGAAGCGGTTGATCTCATCTTAGATGAAAGACGCCGAGACGAGATGACTCAGGCTGCCTTTGAAGAAGTCATCCAAGAACGGGCATGGTGGATAGAGACCTTTGTAGAGAAGTTCGATAGCAGCCTGATGGATGTTTTGCAGACGAAAGGCCTCCTTCGTGAGCCGATGGTACACACAAAGGGAAGAAAAGCACGAAATGTCCTCCTGATGGTGTCGCATGAACCCACTCTCGATCCACGCTTGGACTGGATCGCGGAAGGAGCCCCTGCCGGTATTCAGGTTCATAAGCTTGGGATACTTCCTCCAGGTTCCCCGCCTAGAGAATATCAGCCGTCCGAACGTGGCGCGCTTACGCTCGCATGTCCTAGGATGTGTTACGACGGAGGCATCTTTCGAAAGTGGTATACACGCGTGTGTCTTAGTCCGGGAGGAGTGGTCGGCCTCCATGAACTGCTGTTTCTTGAGAGAGCGCTGAGGTTCCGACAAGATGCTTTTTGCGAACTTATTGGTGCGCCTTCTGGCTGCGAACGGGTGTCCAAATTCAAATGGTACCTTCGGTACCTCTTGGACACGAGTGCGACCCTGTTAGGAATGGCGGAGCGGATGAGGGGCATCCATGCTGTCATAGCAAGCGACCTTGATACACTGCCGGCTGGCCTCATAATCAAAGGCATGTACAATGTGCCTTTGTTCTATGATGCGCATGAGTATTGGCCGGAGGCCGATCTGGCGTCATTTGATTTCGAGAAACAGTTCTGGACAAGCATGGAGCGCCGCCTTGTGCCCTATGCAGATTACAGGCAGACCGTTTCTAAAGAGCTTGCCGACCTGATGAGCGAACGATATGGATACCCGTTTGCATTTGCTCCGAACGCTGAACCGAAGCACAGCGCGGTTTCGCTTGCTGGCAAAGAGGCAATCTCAGACCCTTCGTGCCGGTTCTTATATCAAGGCGCCTTTGCCACCGGGCGTGGCATTGATTTGCTGATCAAGGTTTGGCCAGATACGGATGCACGTTGTATCCTGGTGTTAAGGGGGCCGGACAACGCGTATAAGAACGAAATGGTTGCGCTTGCATCCGACACTGGCCTTTTGGGCACGCGCGTTTTCTTCCCCGATCCTGTTTCTGAATCAGAGCTGGTCTCGGCCGCGGCCGACTCCGATGTCGGCCTGGTCCCGTATTCGGCCGCAGGGATCAACCACCAATTCTGTTGCCCGAACAAGCTGTCGCAGTTTATGGCAGCTGGATTGCCGATTCTTGCAAACCAGACATCCTTCGTCGGTGGGATTGTTCGAGCCGCGGGCTGCGGAAAAATAGTAGACTTCTCCCAACAGTCTCTTTTGGTGAGCACCATCAATGACCTCGCGGCAAACCCTGATACTCGATATGATCTTGGGCGCAGGGGTTACAGCTACTTCCTGAACGAGTTTAATCGGGACTCCGCTAGCCTGAAGTTCTACGAGGAGATAGAGGAGCGCATCAGACACTCTCAGCCTGAGACCGTGTCCATCTTCGCGGTGCAAGACGACCCTTATATCGTGCCATCCATGGTAACTAAGATTTTGGCTATTCTGTCAAAATCCTTCGCCAAACAGCGGCAGTCGTTATACCTGGCCATTCAACGTGCCTGGCATGTGCTTTTTTTCGGGCTCAGGTCGCGACTCTATCCGGTTGTGCACAGGTACATGATGAAAGTGAAAGGTTTCTGATTCAGGGCCGAAAAGGGAATCATCAGCCAGACTTTCAAGAGACGTTGTGCATGAAGAATGTGGTGATGCTGACGACGGATCAGAAACTTGATCGGCGAATAATTCTCGAAGCCCGGACCCTGTGCCGCGTGGGATATCATGTTACGATCTTGGCTGCTCCATGGCCTGAAGGAAAAGAAAGCTACTGGAGTGAGCCGTTTGATCTGATACGAATCGGCAACTCTCGGACCGGCTATTCTGGGAATCAAAGAGGCGCAATCTCTCTAACTGTTTATCGACTTTATCACTGGCTGAGAAAGAGAGGGCCTCTTGTTCATCCTTACATCCCCTTGATACGGTCCATTTTCCGAGCCTATCTGTCAGACCTAGAAAGCTTTTATATCCGCCTTTTTATCGAAGAAGCCATCTCCGCCCGAGGAGACCTGTATCACGTCCACGACCTCCAGCCGCTTGCTCCCGGGTTTCTATCAGCCGAAAGGCTAGGGGCAAAATTGGTTTACGACAGTCATGAGCTTTTCGTGGAGCAGGAATTTCTTCCCGGGGAAAAACGGAAATGGCGACAAATCGAAAAAAAATACATCCACCATGCGGACCGAGTTATCACTGTCAACAGTGCTATTGCCGCGGTCCTGGAAAAGAGGTATAGCATCACACGGCCATTCGTCATCATGAACTGCGAGAGCAAGCGTCAGCGCCTGGGAGCTCTCAGAGCGGAGACCTCAAACCTTGTCCGGCGGCTCGGGCTTCTGTCAGATGCCCGTCTTCTTCTCTATCAGGGGGGGCTCAGTCCTAAACGCAATCTCGAGATTTTGGTTCACTCAATCGCGTACGTACGGAACCCTCGGGTGGTTTTGGTAATTCTCGGAAGCGGGGAACTGAAAGGGAGGCTCGTGGAACTGATCAAACATTTCGGTCTGAGCCGGCGGGTCTTTCTGATTCCCGGAGTTCCTCAGCAGGATTTGTTGCCCATCACGGCCCAGGCTGACCTGGGGATCATCCCCTACGCTCCGACCTGTCTGAATACTTTCTACTGCACACCCAATAAACTTTTTGAATACATTGCCGCAGGAGTTCCCGTCCTGGTCAGCGATCTTCCGGAGGTTCGAAAAATCGTCGAGACTCACGACCTAGGGTGGGTGGCCGACCTCACCACACCGAAAAAAATTGCCGAGGCGATCGATGTTGCACTTTTTGACGAAAGAGTCCTGAAAAAGCGGCGGGAAAATGCAGCCCGCGCCTTTGAAACCCTGTGCTGGGAGGAAGAGGAAAAGAAGCTCATAGAGGTTTACGAGGGGCTGTAGACGCGAAGATGTGCGGAATTGCCGGAATATACCGGTTTGACGCGAAGACGGTGGATGAAAAGCTCCTGGAGGGGATGGGGGAGAGGCTCACACACAGGGGACCCGATGGAACGGGGATCTACCTGGATCAGGAAATGGGGCTAGTCCACCGCCGGCTGAAGATTATCGATCTTTCCGACAGGGCTCACCAGCCCATGACTGACTCCCAGGGCAGCCTAGCCATTTCCTACAACGGAGAAATTTACAATTATCTCGAATTAAAAAAGGAGCTGCAAAGGGAGGGGTTCTCCTTCAGAAGCGAGTCAGACACTGAAGTCCTGCTGGCCGCTTATGCCCGGTGGGGGGTGGAGTGCGTCAAGAAATTCAACGGCATGTTTGCCTTTGCCTTGTGGGACCGGCGCGAAAGAAGACTCTTTTGTGCCAGAGACCGGCTTGGAGTGAAACCCTTCTATTACCATTGCGACTCGAGGCATTTTGCATTCGCCTCCGAGATCAAGTGCTTGTTGCCGTTGCCGGAGGTTTCGGTCGAAGCGAACCGGAAGCTGATAGGGGATTACCTTGTCTTGGGACTGGTCGATCATACGCCGGAGACATTTTTTGCCGGTATCCGGAAGCTTGAACCTGGAACCCGGTTGATTGTTGACAGCAGGGGAATCCGGGAGGATCGCTACTGGGACATAGAGGTGAACGAAGAGCCGGAGGGAGACAGCTCCCTGCCCCACGAAGCTGAAAGCTTCCGGGAAATGCTGACCGATGCGATCCGCTTGAGGCTGCGAAGCGACGTTCCCGTAGGAAGCTGCCTGAGCGGCGGAATCGATTCGACCTCTATCGTCTGTCTGATCCATTCCCTGATTTCACCCCGCTACAAGAAAAGACTTGGGGAGTATCAAAAGACCTTTTCGGCGGTATCGGAGATACCCGTCCTGGATGAACGCCCTTTCATCCGGCTTGTTACGGCAGCCACGGGAGCGGAAGAGCACTTCGTGTTTCCGGTTGCCGGCCGATTTCTGGAAGAACTGAATGCACTGCTCTGGCATCAGGAGGAACCCTTCTCGAGCTCGAGCGTCTACGCGCAGTGGTGCGTTTTTAGGCGTGCCGCCCAAGCAGGGGTAAAAGTGGTTCTAGATGGGCAGGGGGCCGACGAACAACTCTGTGGGTACCGGAAGTTTTCCTATTTTTATTTGCGGCATCTCTTTTCCAGGAGAGCTGGGGGCACCCTCCTCAAGGAGAGTCTTTTCGCCCTTGCTAACCCTTCCTTTTTCACAGGAATCGATCTTCGACACAGCCTGCGCTACTTCGGGCCTGGGCAGCGTCTGGGAGGAATCTCTACGATCATACGCCCGGAATCCTTTCCCCCGGGAGAAAACCAGAATGCCATCGGCTGGAACGGTTCTCTCGCCCAAAGGATTGTGCTCGACATGGCCCGATTCAGCCTTCCCTCACTCCTTCGTTACGAAGACAAGAATTCCATGGCTTTTTCCATTGAAAGCCGAACTCCTTTTTTGGATTTTCGTCTGGTAGAATACCTGGCTCGCCTCCCTCTGGGTTTAAAGATCAGAAACGGGTGGACCAAATACATCCTCAGACAGGCCATTAAAGGGATCATTCCCGAGAAGATTCGTCTGCGTAAAGACAAGCTCGCTTTCGACACCCCACAAGATTCATGGATCCGGAATGAATGGAGACACGTTTTCATCCGAGCCTTTACCTCTGATGGATTGCTGCCGGTGTTTTTGAAGCGCAAGAGACTCCTTGAAGAATTCGACGCTTATCTGCGCAGGAGGTCTTGGTTGTCGGGTCATTTTTTTTTCCGCTCTTTTATCCTTCAGAAGTGGGCTGAGCGTTTTTCCACATCCTCTTTATGAACATCCTCTACTTGTCTCAGTATTTTCCGCCTGAAATTGGTGCAACCCAGGCAAGGGCCTATGAAATGGCGAAAAACCTTGTCGCCATGGGTCATCGAGTGACCATGCTCACAGAGATGCCCAACCATCCCTCGGGAATCATCCCCTCTGCCTACAGATCGAGATTTCGGCTCATGGAAGAGATGGAAGGGATCCACGTCGTGAGGAGTTGGGTCTATGCGACGCCGATTAAGAGTTTTAAGAGAAGAATGGTTTTTTATCTCTCCTTTATGCTGACCGCTGTCCTTAACAGTCTCTTTCTCAAGGAAAAGGCCTATGATCTCGTTTATGCCACGTCCCCTCCCCTTTTTGTGGGAGTAGCGGGCGTCTTCATCGCGCGAAGCCGGAGAATCCCTTTCGTCTTCGAAGTGAGAGACCTGTGGCCTGAGTCGGCGGTCGAGTTGGGAGAACTGCGAAGTCAAAAATACATCCGGTGGGGGCATGACGCCGCAGATTTCTGCTACCGCCGCGCCAGAGCGATTGTAAGCGTCACCGAGGGCATCCAGGAAATGCTGCTCGCCAAGCCCATCCAACCGAACAAAGTCTTTCTGGTTAAGAACGGAACCAATCCGGAGAAGTTCCGATATGTTCTCGATAGCAGGCTTGAGGAAAGACTGGGGTGGAGGGGAAAATTTGTTGCGCTTTATGCCGGGAACCACGGTGTGGCACAAGGCTTGGAAACCATTGTGGATGCCGCCGCCTATCTTACAGATCATCCCGCCATACATTTTGCTTTCATCGGAGAGGGACCGCGGAAGAAACAGATCATCGCCTATGCGGAGCGAAAGGGTCTAGAAAACGTCCAGTTTCTTTCAGAAGTCCCATCGGAGGAGATATCTGAATACATTTCTCTGGCGGGTCTTTGCATTGTGCCGTTAAAGAAAAATAGGCTTTTCGAAGGGGCTTTGCCGTCAAAGATTTTCGATTCCTGGTCCTGTGGAAAAGCAGTGGTTCTCAGTGTGGATGGAGAGGCGCGGAGGGAAATGGAAACCGCTGGAGGAGGAATATACGTGGAGCCAGAGAATGCGACTGCGCTTGCAGATGCCGTAGTGCGAGTCTTCAAGAATCCGGCTTTAGCCGAAGAGATGGGAGAAAAAGGAAGAAGACATCTGTATCAAAAAGGATATATTCGCTCTATCCAGGCCGAGAAGCTTAGCCGGATCTTTGAGAAACTCATGAAGGAGGGCTAATGAAAATAGCATTGATTACGGGGATCACAGGACAGGACGGGGCTTATCTTGCTGAGTTCTTGTTGGGGAAAGGCTATGAGGTGCATGGAATCAAACGAAGGTCGTCTTCTCTGAACACCGCCCGGGTAGATCATCTCTACCGGGACCCGCATGAGCAAAACGTGCGCTTCTTCATGCACTACGGAGACCTCACGGACGCGACCAACCTCATACGCATTGTCCAGGAAGTGCAACCGGACGAAATCTACAATCTTGCGGCTCAAAGCCATGTCATGGTCTCCTTTGAAACGGCGGAGTACACGGCGAATGCGGACGCCCTGGGAACCCTTCGGTTGCTTGAAGCCATACGGATCCTGGACATGAAGGATCACGTACGATTCTACCAGGCCTCCACGAGTGAACTTTTCGGCAAAGTGCACAGCGTTCCGCAAAATGAAGAGACCCCCTTTTACCCGAGGAGCCCCTATGGGGTTGCCAAACTGTATGCGTATTGGATTTGCGTGAACTATCGAGAAGCCTACAGCCTGTTCGCTTGCAACGGCATTCTCTTCAACCACGAATCTCCTATTCGAGGGGAAACCTTTGTCAGCCGCAAGATCACGAGGGCTGTGGCTCGGATCAAACTGGGTCTTCAGAACAAACTGTATCTTGGAAACCTGGATGCAAAAAGAGACTGGGGTCATGCCAAGGATTTTGTTCGAGCCATGTGGTTGATGCTCCAACAAGAGACGCCCGATGATTACGTGATCGCGACAGGTGAATCTCACTCCGTCAGAGAATTCGTGGAACTGGGTTTCAAAAAGATAGGGGTCGACATCGAATGGAAAGGCAAAGGGGTCAAGGAAAAAGGGGTTGCCAGCGGAGTGGCTGCGGACAAGAAAGGAACGACGAGTATCCGGAAAGGGGACGTGGTGGTTGAGGTGGACCCACGATACTTTAGACCTACCGAGGTCGATGAACTGCTAGGGGATGCGACCAAGGCAAGAAAAAAACTTGGCTGGAGTCCGAAGATTTCTTTTCAAGAAATGGTCACTTCGATGGTCCAATCTGATTTGGAAGAAGCATCGAAGGATCAGTTCTGCAAGGATAAAGGCTTTAAAGTCCTTGACTTCAACGAATAGAGGAATGATGCAAAAAAACGATCGGATCTATGTCGCTGGGCACAGGGGGCTGGTTGGGACAGCTATACTCAGACGCTTGCAGGCTGAAGGGTACTCTAACTTAGTGGTGAGGTCCCGTCAAGAACTTGATCTGATGCGGCAGGATGAGGTTGAGACTTTATTCGAAACAGAGAAGCCGGAATACGTCTTTCTCGCGGCGGCCAAGGTGGGAGGGATACTGGCCAACAACCGGTATCCGGCGGAATTCATTTACCAGAACCTTTTGATTGAAAGCAACGTGATCCACTCGGCCTATGCGTCAGGCGTGAAAAAACTGCTTTTTCTGGGAAGCTCCTGCATCTACCCGAGAGACTGTCCACAACCTATGAAGGAGGAATACTTGCTTTCCGGTAAACTCGAACCGACCAATGAACCTTATGCCATTGCGAAGATTGCCGGAATCAAGATGTGCCAATCCTATAACCGCCAGTATGGTTGTCGCTTTATTTTGGTGATGCCCACCAACCTGTACGGTCCTGGGGACAATTTCGACCTGGAAACAAGTCACGTTCTTCCGGCGCTCATCAGAAAATTTCATGAGGCCAAAGCCAGTGACAAGTCACGAGTAACGAGTGACAAGAAAACCGTGACCCTCTGGGGAACCGGAACCGCAAGGCGGGAGTTCCTGCACGTGGATGATCTCGCCGATGCGTGCTTGTTTTTGATGGATCACTATGATGACTCGGAGATCATCAATATCGGTGTGGGCAAGGACATAAGTATCAGCGAGGTCGCCGATCTCATCAAGGACATCGTTGGTTTCAAGGGAACCATCCAGTATGATCGGTCGAAGCCCGACGGCACGCCACGCAAACTGCTGGACGTCAGCAAGCTTGAATCGCTCGGCTGGCAGCCCAAGATCTCTCTTCGTGAAGGGGTTGAGATGACGTATCGGTGGTATGTGGATGAAGATGCACGGCGCACGGGGAGAAGAAGTGGCTAAGGTTAGAAGAAGTGCCAAAGATGCCTCAGCAGCATCAGAACTGGCTTTCTACAGAGGACATCAGGAGATCGTTTTTGTGGAGGAGGGACCCACGGACGGAACGAGGGAAGAAATCCGGAGAGTCATGGAAAGATATCCGGAAAGGGATATCAAATTTCTCTACCCCTTGAGCCGCGGATTTCACCAGCGCAGCCTCTGTCCACTCTTGTTGTGGGCAGTTCTTGAGAGATTGGAGCGACTGTTGAACCCCATGAGTCGTTTTCTGGCTTTTCGCCTTTTCATTGTCCTGGAGAAAGGCTTATAGTGAGGATCCTTCTTTCCACTCCCATTTTTGAAATGGCGGGGGGCGGGGCAGAGAACTTTGCGTTTCGGCTGAGCAGAGCCCTCTCAGACCGGGGACATGAGATGCACGTGGTGACGGATCGAGGCAGCCCGGTGCCGGGAATCACTGTCTATCATGGGATAGCGCAAATCGAGAAGGTGCGTGAAGACGTGCGCCCTGATCTGTCTGTGGACTGGGGATTCAATTGTCGGGCAGATCTCCACCGCCTGGGAGGCGGAGCGCACAAGTATTTTCTCGATCATTCCCTGAACGCATACCACGGGCTTCTTCGATGGTACAAGAGGGTCAGAAGCCGGTCCCCAAAGCACAGAGCTATCATTCGGAAACAGGGAGAGATGCTTCGCCGCCCCGGCGCGTTTTTTCTCGCCAATTCGAGCTTTGCGGCCGACCAGGTCGTTGCTGCGGGCGCCAGGCCTGAGGCGGTCGACGTTCTGCACAACGGTGTTGACACGGGCATGTTTCGTCCTGCAAAAGGGAAGGACGAGGCGGACCGGCTCAGGGCAAGATGGGGACTCAAAGCGTCGGATGTGGCAGTCCTCTTTGTCGCCCACAACCTCCTGCTCAAGAATTTTGCGCTCCTGCGAGACATCTTCCAAACGATTGCCTCTCGATCACCCAGGATGAAGCTGATCGTCGTGGGGAAAAGAAAGCCCTCGCTCATGCCTGCCAACACTGTTTACGCTGGAGAGCTGAGCGACATGGTAACCTGCTACCAGGCAGCGGATTGTCTAGCCCACCCCACGTTCTTCGATTCCTGCGCCAACGTGGTTCTCGAAGCCATGAGCACGGGTCTGCCCGTGGCGGTCAGCAATGTCTGCGGGGCCCATGAACTTGTCGAAGAAGGGAAGTCGGGGTTTGTTTTGGCGGTGACCGGGAAAAAGAGAGTGGTCCGGGATCAGTGGCTGAAGACGCTCCAGGTCCTAGGCGAGGATGAGGTGTTGCGGCGGCGCATGGGCGCAGCCGGCCGGGAGGCAATGGTTCGTAATGACTTTGGAGTTTATGTCACGCAGCTTGAAGGGTTCATGAAACAGGTGTTGGAACGAAAGAAGGCCCTAGGATGGGTGGGGCAGCCCCACTGATTCTTCACACCGAGTGTTCGGACGGTTGGGGCGGCCAGGAGATCCGGATCATGGAAGAGCTTCGAGGGATGCGGCGCTACGGTTACGCCACGGCTCTCATCGCCCCGCAGCACAGCCGGATCTTCTCTCGGGCTCAGGCAGAGGGGTTTAAGGTCCATGCGGTTCGGTTCGGGAACAAGGGTCACCTGCCGTCGTGGGTGCGGTTGTTCCGGCTGATAGGGCGAATAAAGCCTGACGTGGTCAACACGCACTCTTCGGATGACAGCTGGATGGCCGGGTTCGTCGCTCGAATGCTCCGCGTTCCCCTCATCGTCAGGACAAGGCACGTGAGCACGCCTATCGGCTCGGGTTTCAGCTACAAAGTTTTCCCTCATCTGATCCTCACGACCAGTCAGGCGATCCGTGAAGGCCTGATCGCCCGCGGGATTGCTCAAGAGAGAATTGTGGCAGTCCCCACGGGGATCGATTCAAATCGGTTTCGCTTCTCCTCTTCCTGGCGAAAAGAGATCAGGGAAAAACACGGATTCTCGGAAGAGGATATTGTTGTAGGCAACATCTGCGTTCTGAGAAGTTGGAAGGGATTGGATTTCTTCATTGAAACTGCAGCTCAAATGCCTCAGCGGTTCAAATTCATTCTGGTGGGTGACGGCCCGCGGAGGCAGAGGCTACAGGACAAAGCCAGGGGCATGGGGCTGGAAGGCCGCCTGATCTTTCCCGGCCATCAGGAAGAGATAGAGAAATACTTCTCCGCGCTAGATCTTTATTTCTTCACGTCCTATGCCAATGAAGGAGTTCCCCAGTCTTTGCTTCAAGCGCAGAGTGTGGGGCTCCCCATGGTTGTGTGTCGGACGCCCTCGGTCCTGGAAACCTTGCAGGGCGAGGAAGGCGTTGCTGAAGTGGAATACGGGAATGTCGCTTCGGCCTGTGCCGCTCTGACAACAGCGGTCCGGATGATCCGGGTCCCTGACGATACACGAAAAGAAAAGAATGAACGGGTCAAAGCAAAACACAGCATTGAATCCATGGTGGGAAAGATCAGGGAATTATACGGACAATGGGGGATCGGGGCCCCGGGTGTGCCTCAGAATTCCCTCGGTGTAGCCCATACGAAATGACGCTAGAGAATGAGCTTTTCAAGACGGTTCCTCTTTCTCACCCTGCTTGGGATCTCAAGGATCCGGATCTTTTTCCGAGAACCGGTAGTACTTCAGAAAGGTGTAATAGGCGTAGGACGCTGCGAGGAACAAGCCCTTTTTCCCATCCAGGAAGCCGGCTCTCAGGAGATACATATTGAGAAAGGTGAAGGCAGGTCTCAAGGTCAGAGCAGACCAGAGAGGCGGTCCCTTGGCTCCCTGGATTTCGAGAGCCGCCAGCCGGCTGTATCGCTCCATTCGAATCAGGTAATCTGCCACGGATCTGTATGTGTAGTGCTCCAGAGGGTTCTTGAGATATCCGGTGGCCCCTTTGACCACAACCTTTTCATGCACCGCACGATCCTCGAAACGGCCGGATCCTTTCTTGAAGAGACGGAGACAGTAGTCCGGGTACCATCCTCCGTGGCGGATCCACCGACCCGTGAAGAAATTCTTCCGCGCGATGAAATAGCCTTGGCAGGCATCCTTGCGCTTGACGACTTCTTCAATTTCTTCTTTCAACGGGAGGGTGATCCTCTCATCGGCATCGAGGCTCAGGATCCAGTCGCCGGTGGTCTTGTCCACCGCGCTGTTTTTCTGGCGGGCGAACCCTTTCCAAGATTCCTGGTACACCCTGGCCCCAAGGCGCTTTGCCATGTCCGCTGTCCCATCCGTGCTGAACTGGTCCAATACGACGATCTCCTGAGCCCATGCGACACTCCTCAGACAGTCTTGGATGTTCTTGGCTTCGTTCTTGGTGATGACAGTGACGGAAAGCATGAATTAGAACCCTTGCGCAAGTTGGATAGATTCGCAAAAAGCCGAGTCGGATCATACTATGAAATTGCAAGATTTCAATATCAAATCTAAGGTGCGGAAGCGGCGGAAGAGTCGAAAGGAAATATCACTCCCGCGAAGGCGGGACTCCAGAAGACTCTAAGACAGCGGGATTCCCGCTTTCGCGGGAATGACAGGCGGAGGCGCGAAGATTCGCAGTTGAATTTTGCGAGCAGCGACGATTGGCTATTTTGGTGTGTATCTTGAAGCTCACTCTTCACAAATACATTTTCGACGAAATTTGGCCCAATCTCCTGGCGAGTCTGGCAGTCTTCCTGTTCATTGTCCTGGCGGCCCGAATGCTCAACCTGGCGGAGTGGATGATCAACCACGGGGTTCACCCCTTCCAGCTGGTGAAAATGATTTTCTACCTTTTGCCCGGAATGATTCTTTTCGCTCTGCCTGCCGTCCTTCTGATGTCGGTGTTTGTGGCGTTTCATCGCCTGTCCAACGACAATGAGCTCCAGGCCATGAAGACCTCGGGGATCAGTCTTTATCAAATGCTCCCGCCGGTCGTCCTGATTTCGCTGGCAGGATTTGTTGTGGCCCTCTTTCTAAGCTCCTCCGGAGGACCTTCGGGAAGAAAAGCCTTCAAAGACCTTGTGTTTGCGATTGCGCATTCGAGGGCGGATCTTGGGATCAAGGAGAGAATTTTTTGCGAACCCTTCAAGGGCGTCACCTTTTACGTGAGCAACTTCGTCCCCAAAGAAAGGGCGATGAAAGAAGTGTTCCTAGTGGACCGTCGCGATCCGGCCGTGACCACGACGATCGTGGCAAGGGAAGGGAGAATCGATTCCAGGGAGGAAGTGAAACTGATCACGGTTCGCTTTTTCCAAGGGACCGTCTTCGTGATGGACAAGAAGCAATCGGAGGGCAGAACGATCACCTTTAGCACCTACGATCTGGGCATAGGGCTCGATGACATCATGCCGGCCCTGGCAGGCCGCGAAAAAGATCCCAAGGAGATGTCCTTTGAAGAATTGAGGAAAGCCTTGAGCAGTTCGGCCAGTCAAGACAGCCGGAAGCACGAAATTCTCGTGGAATTGACGGAACGTTTTTCCATCCCACTGGCCGTCTTTCTTATGGGACTCATCGGCGCGCCGCTAGGGGCCCAGCTCCGGGCGGGGGGCCGTCTGGTCGGCATTGTCGTGAGCCTCCTGATCTTCCTTGTTTACTATCTTTTGCTGGTGGGAGTGAGGAGCATCGGCGAAACCGGATCGCTGAGCCCTGCTGTGGGTTCGTGGATTCCTGTCTTTTTTCTCTTCTGTGCCTGTCTGTACCTCATGAAACGGTCCGAAAAAGAGAAATCCGTGGCTCTATTTGAACAGCTGCTGCGCGTGAGAGATCAAGCCTAACCCATGAGCATTCTGGCCAAATACGCACTGCAGGAGTTCTACAAGCTCTTCGCCTTTTGCGAAGCGCTCTTTGTGTTTCTTTTCCTCACTGTGGACTTCCTGCAGAAGATCGACAATTTCATTGAAGCCAAGGCGTCGAAGACGGCGGCTCTGCTCTACTTCCTCTACAAGGCGCCCTTTGTCATAGTGAACATGGTACCTCCGGCGGTTATCATTTCGGTCATCATTCTCTTCACATCCATGAAAAAAAAGAATGAACTCACTGCACTCCAAACCTCCGGGCTCAGCCTTTTCACGCTTTCCAAAACCGTGATGCTCGGCTCGCTGTTCCTTGTGGCCGGCATGTTCCTGGTTTCAGAAACCGTGGTGCCCTACACCAGCTCCCAAGGAAACAAGATCTGGAACGTAGACGTTCAGAAGAGGGATCCCGGGCTTTTCTACGGAAAAGAGGAAATCTGGTACCATGGCGGCGATGCGATCTACTGGATCCGCCAGTTCAACCCCGAAGAGAAAACCATGGGAAACCCGAGTTTCTATTTTTTTGACGAGGCGTTTCGCGTCGCGAAGCGAGTAGTGGGCAGCAGAGGAATCTGGGAGGGGAACTCCTGGAGGATCGAAAACGGAGCCGTCCAGGAGTTGCAGGAGGACGGAAAGTACAGCTTTAAAAAGTTTGATGCCTATTCCGTTCCCATCCGGGAGTCGCCCGAGACATTTATGAGGGGAAAGCGGAAACCGGAGGAGATGAGCTACTGGCAACTGAAGGATTATGCGGAAACAGTGAGGCAAGAGGGCTATGACAATGCAAAGTATCTTGTCGACATGAATATCAAACTGGCGTTTCCTTTCATCAGCCTGATTCTTCTCGCCATTGGGATTCCCATGGCCCTGCGGGTTAAGAAGGGAGGGGCCCCTCTTGCCGTGTCCCTGGGCATGGCCGTGTGTTTTCTCTATGTCCTCGTTCTGGGACTGGCTCGATCCCTGGGCTTAGCCGGCGTTTTGCCGCCCCTGTTTTCCGCCTGGCTGGCCAATCTCCTTTTTCTTTTCCTGGGCATCTACATGATGATCCACATGGAGCGATAGTCTCATGGCAAATCGAGCACAGTCCAAAAACCCGGTTTGGTAGGAGTAGGGCCCTCATGGGACAGGTTGACACGGTCGGAGGGGAGGGCTATAAACTGGCTCGTCACGGTATTCTCCGCCGCATTCATGATGATGGAAACCCTGTTGGTTCATGACCTCCTTGCCTTTCTGGGGGCCTTGGCGCTGAGCTTGTGCCTCACGCCCCTGGTGAGAATCTTCGCCCTCCGGACGGGCCGGGTGGCTGTGCCCAGAGACACGCGGTGGCACAAGAAAGAAACCGCGCTGCTGGGGGGAGTCGCCATCTTCGGGTCCACCATGGCCGTGTGGCTGGCGGCGGCCTCTGTTCTGGGGTGGGGAATCTTTGGGAAGCCTTACATCCCTATCGCTCTTTGTGCCTCCGGGATGTTCGTGCTGGGGCTGATCGATGACTTGCGCGGCATGGATCCGCAGCACAAGCTCGCCGGCCAGATTGTGCTCACTTCCATTCTGGTCTTCCTCGGTTTCCGGCTCGAGTGGACTTCTTACAAGACCATCAATCTTTTTCTTTCCATTTTGTGGATCGTGGGGATCACCAACGCCTTCAACCTCCTCGACAACATGGATGGGCTTTCGGCGGGGGTTGCCTTCATCGCCGCCCTGTTCGCGTTCCTGTTTCATCTGTCGAGCCCAGGCGCCGGGTCTTCGGCTGCGGTTCTTCTCATGACTGCCTCCTACCTCGGCGCTCTGCTGGGATTCCTGGTTTACAACTTCAATCCCGCTTCCATTTTCATGGGCGATGCAGGGAGCCTGTTTATCGGCTTTGTCACGGCCTGCCTCATGACCACGGGGGGAGTGGGCCAGGCTCCGGGAGGGAACGTCGCCAACCTCCTGTCCGTGATCGCCATTCCCATCCTGATCGTTTTCATCCCCATCGTGGACACGGGGTTTGTAAGTTTCATGCGCAAGCTCTTCAGACGGCCTATCTCTCGGGGAGGCAAGGACCACTCCTCGCACCGGATGGTGGCCATCGGTCTTTCCGAGAAAAAAGCGGTCTTGGTGCTTTATGGCTTTGCCGTGGCTTCGGGACTGATCGCTCTCGCGATACGGCACCTGAACGGCGGTCTTACTCTGGTGCTGATCGCGTTTTACCTCCTCTTTGTCCTGTTCTTCTGGATCTACCTAGGAAGGGTCAAAGTGTACTCGGAGAAATCCATCCTATCCGAGGAAAGCGCCAGTGTCCTTACCCCCGTCCTCGTCCAGATCACTTACCGGAGGCGGCTCTTTGAGGTTCTGCTCGACGTGGTGCTCATCTCTGTGGCTTATTACACGGCCTATCTGCTTCGTTTTGAGGGCGAGGTGGGAGAGGATTTCGACTTTTTTCTCAGATCGCTGCCGATCGTGCTCGCCTGCCAGATCTTCTCCTTTTATATCACGGGAGTCTACCGTGGGATATGGGAAAGCACGGGCGTCAAGGACTTGATCGGGTATGCGAAGGCCATCACCATCGGCACTGTCATGCCCATGCTGATCCTTCTTTTTGTCTATCGGTTCCAGAGTTTTTCCCGTGCCGTCTTCGTGATCTACTGGGTCGTCATGCTCCTTTTCGTTTCTTTGTCCAGGCTGTCCTTCCGGCTCCTGGACGAGGGGGTCCGCATTCCAAGCCGGAAAGGGGACCATACTCTCATTTACGGGGCCGGAATCGGAGGCCAATTCGCCTTGAAGGAAATCCAGAGCAATCCCGACCTTGGCCTTCAAATGATCGGTTTCGTGGATGACAACCCCAGACTCAGGGGAACAAAGATCAAGGGCTACCCGGTTCTTGGCGGTGGAGAGAACCTCGGAGAAATCATCAGAGCCCATGACATCAGGACCATTATCGTGTCTTTCAAGAGGGCGGGGGCCGAGAAAACTTCCGACATCAAGACCCTTTGCGACAAGGGGGGCATGAAATTGGATGTAAGGCAAATGCAGGTGATCATCAGGTGAACAACAGATTTGGCCCCGCATGGTTGACAATCTTTTCCGATCTGCCTATAAAGAACCCCTGACCCACAGCGCTTAGTCAAACTCCCAGCGGGTCCTGAGCCCACCTCGCCCTGTCTCCTTTTGAGAGAGGATTCAGGGAAAAGTGCGGCGAGGGACGTTCACGAAAAACCGTTCTTAGAGAGTAGAGGCAAGACAATGGACTTCGACCTTTCCATGGAGCAGGATATCCTCCGGAACAGCGTTCGCCAATTTGCGGAAAACGAAATCAAGCCGGTGGCAAAGGACCTCGACGAGGAAGAGGAATTCTCCTACGATACGATGAGGAAGATGGGAGAGCTTGGGTTGTTCGGCATGTTTGTTTCCGAGAAGTACGGCGGCCAGGGCATGGACTACGTCTCCTACATCATCGCCACGGAAGAAGTGGCGAGGGTGGACCAGTCTCACGCGGCCACGGTTGCGGCAGGGAATTCCCTGGGGATCGGGCCGCTCTACTACTTTGGGAGTGAGGAGCAGAAGCGAAAGTACCTTCCTCAGTTGTGCGCAGGAGGGGCCCTGTGGGGATTTGGACTGACCGAACCGAACGCGGGATCGGATGCGGGCAACAGCCAGACCACCGCTTTTTTAAGGGGTGACCAATGGGTGATCAACGGAAGCAAAATCTTCATTACCAATGCCGCCACGAAAATCACGACGGGGGTCACAGTTCTCTGCAGGACCGGGACAAAAGCAGACGGCCGCCCCGAGCTTTCCTGCATTCTGGTCGAGGCGGGAACCCCGGGTTTCGTGGCCACGGAAATGCATGGCAAGATGATGTGGCGCGGTTCGAACACGGCGCAGCTTTTTTTTGAAGACTGCATGGTTCCGCAGGAAAATCTTCTGGGGCCGCGAGGACATGGGTTCTACCAGATGATGCAGACCCTGGACGGTGGGCGATTGTCCATTGCGGCCATGGGGCTGGGCGGAGCGCAAGGCTGCTTTGAAATGGCCATGAAGTACAGCAGGGAACGGGAGCAATTCGGAAAACCGATCGCCACCTACCAAGTCAATGCGTTCAAGCTCGCGGACATGGCTCTCGAAATCGAGTGTGCCCGCCTGCTTCTCTACAAGGCGTGCTGGCTGAGAGACAGGGACAAGCCTTTCAGGAAAGAGGCGGCCATGGCCAAGCTGTACTGCTCGGAGGTGATGTACCGATGTGCCAACCACGCGGTTCAGCTCCACGGGGGTTATGGGCTGATGAAGGAGTATGACGTGGAGCGATTTTACCGAGACCAGAAACTGCTGGAGATCGGGGAAGGTACATCGGAAGTGCAGAGAATCGTTATTTCAAGACTGATCGGAGCGGTGTAGGAAACGGTCCACGGTTCATGGCACAAGGCGCACGGAAAAGAAGCCGGCAAACCTCACTGCAAGCCCATGGTTCGAGACTTCTAAGCGAGTGAGGTCTAGCTGATCAAATCATGTTAGATTATATCCTAGGCAAAGATCTTTCCCGCTATGTCGAGGCTCACCGCGGCCTGCTGATTGCATCTGTTTTGCTCACGGGGCTGGCGGCGCTTTTCGTGGTCATTCCTGTCTATCTCATCCAGCCTTTCATCGATGAAGGAATGAAAACCGGGACAGACCCTGTGACCTGGAAAATCCCTTGGTTGACGGTTCATCTGGACGGAGGATTTTCCTGGAAAAAGACGGAGATCGTCCTGCTCGATCGAGTTTCATCTAATCGGCTTGTTATGGTGCTGGGCGCCATTGCTTTTGTCTCCATGCTGCTCAAGTCCTTGATCGGCTATTTCAGCGAGCTCGCTTCTGCCTCGTTTTCCAACAAAACCATCCGATCCGTTCGCTTGGATCTCTTCGAGAAATTCGTCTCTCTTCCTCTCGGGTTCTACCATAAACAGAAAGCAGGCGAGTTGATTTCAAGGTCCACAGCGGATTTGACCGTGATGCAGGAGAGGATATCGAACATCCTTGTCGGGCTGGTTCAGTATCCGCTGACTGCTCTGGTTTTTCTCACTTTCCTTTTGCTTTCCAATTACAGGTTGACCCTGCTCGTGTTCCTGGCGATTCCGCTCATTGTGGGCCCTGTCCGCCTGTTCGGGAGAAAGGTTAAAAAGCATTCTGCAAGGGTCCAGGAAAACACTTCTTACGTGACGGCGGCCTACCAGGAGACCTTGCTCTGCCTCAAGGTGGTGCAGGGGTTTTTCATGAATCAGAAGGAAGCCGAGAGGTTTCGTGATCTGGTGAACCGGTTGTACACGAGCGTGATGCGCTGGTGCCGCTGGGACCGCGGCCTGGGTCCCATCCTTGATTCCATGTCTTTCCTGGTCCTGCCAGGCCTCTTCATCGTGGGCAAAGTTTATTTTCATCATAGCCTCGGGGAACTCATCTCCTTGATGTATGCGTTCCAGCGGCTCTACGCGCCGGTCAGGAACCTGGCGAAAATGAACAATGAGCTCCGCACTCTGCAGGGTGCCACGGAGAGGGTTTTCGGTATCCTAAGGACCACACCGTCGATTCGCGACGCCGAAGGCGCCATAGACCTTCCCAGACATCACCGATCCATAGAGTTCAAAGACGTGAGTTTTTCTTACGATGGGGGAGTTCCCGTCCTACAGGGTGTGTCCTTCTCTATCAAGGCAGGTGAGATGGTGGCCTTTGTAGGGTCGACCGGCGCTGGGAAAAGCACGCTCCTTGAACTGATCCCACGATTCTACGACGTCACGGGCGGTGCGATCAGCATTGACGGCACCGATGTTCGCCGGGTGACCCTTGGTTCTCTCCGCAGACAGATCAGCACGGTCAGCCAGGAAGTGCTGCTGTTTCACGACACCATTGCCAACAACATTCGTTACGCCAGGCCGGATGCAGGCTCAGAGGCGGTGATGCAGGCGGCCAAAGCGGCTCATGCTCACGACTTCATCCTGATGCAGCCCAAGGGGTATGACTCCGTGGTGGGGGACCGGGGAACGCTGCTCTCCGGAGGGCAGAGACAGCGCATCGCCATTGCAAGGGCCATCCTCGCAGACCCTTCGATTCTGATTTTGGATGAAGCGGCATCCGCCCTGGACGCTGAAAGCGAACAGTTGGTGGAGGCATCGATCGATGCCCAGAGGGGAGGAAGGACCATTCTCGTGGCGGCCCACCGATTGAGCACGATCCGCAAGGCCGATTACATCTATGTTCTCGAAGGGGGCAGGATTGTCGAATCCGGAGGGCACGAAGAATTGATCGCCTTGAATGGCCGCTTCCGCCAACTGCACGACATTCAGTTCAGCAAGTGAAGAGCATAGAGCGTAGAGCTGAGAGCAAAGAGTGCAAGAATCAACTCACAGAGTCCGGTTTTCGTTCTCAGCTCTTTGCTCCGTGCTCTGCGCTCCCAGGGCTTGAGCAATCTCGCCCTCTGTGAGGCTGCGGATTCGGATCGTCTTTAGCTTTCCTGTTTTCCCTGAGACAATCTCAATCTCCCGCCTAGGAACCCCCAATTTTTGAGCGAGCAACGCGATGACAGCTTTGTTCGCCCTTCCTTCCACAGGAGGATCGGTCAGTTTGACCCGGTAAATATCATTTTCCCTCCCGAGGATTTCCGTTCTTGAAGACCTGGGAATGACCTTCACTTTGATGAGGGTTCTTACAGAGTCGGCCATAAGCTTTTAACCGAGGCGGGTCGCCATCTGAACAAGGCTCTGGACGAAAAAGGACTGAATGAAGATGATGGCCAGAATGACGACAATCGGCGAGAAGTCCATTCCGCCAAAGAACAGGGGAAGCTTTTTCCTGAGACGGAACAGCACAGGTTCCGTAACGGAATTCAGCAACCTGACAATAGGGTTGTAGGGATCAGGATTGACCCACGAAATGAGGGCCCGGGCAATCACGATGTACATATAAAGGCTCAATCCGATGTCCATAATTTTTGCGATGGCGATCAGAAAATTCGAAAAAACGAACATGGTCTTTCCTCTGTTGATTCTAGCGAGCGATCTGCAGCGCGGTCACAACCCCGTGACACTTGCAGGCCGTTGCCACCAGCCACTTCCCTTTTCCTGCCTCTGAGACCTTTCCTAGAAGCTCCTTCAGATCCCTGACTCGATAGCCTCCCAGCCCCGGAGCCAGTTGGCGGCTCCGAATCACGTGCACGCGAAATCCGCGAAGCTCCGTTTCAGCCAGGAGCCGGTACAAAGGAGTTCCTCTTCTCTTTCCCGTAAGCGTACAGCGGTTCGCCGGTTCAGGACAATCATCCGGGCAGCGGAAATCGGCATAGCTGGCCAGCAGGGAGCCTTCACTCCCGTCCAGCGGATGAGGGAGGCGAAGGGCAAAACTCCTAGGAACCGGCATCTGCTCTACGGTTCCTTTCTTATTTATGTAAGTTCTCAGCCATTCGAAGGCAAGGTGTACGGGGACGGCGGGGATGATGAAGGTGGAAGGGGCAAGGTGGGAGAAATGCTTTGCGAGAAATCGGACACCATCTTCAGCAATTCTCTTTGCCCCAACATTTCCAATTTTTTTTAACTTGGTGACGTCCCGGTCTACGAGCCAGAGAGAGGTGTGGGGCACGGAGCTCAGAAGTGCGACGGCTTTCTGTCCAAAATGGCCCGCTCCGATGATGATGATCGCTTTGTTCTTCAGCTTCTCAGTCAATGGGGACTCCCCTTCTGCCTGTTTCTCGGCTTTTAGGTTCATGCGATAAGGTACGTCAGAGCAGGCCGTAAGCCGGGTTCTGTTTCCCCAGATCCACACGAGGTGAACCAAGGGACAATGACCATTCCTCTAGTCCCGATGTTGCCACCGGGATCCAGCGACCTACCCGGGAACTCGGGCGGACCACCCTCGGGCGTTCCCCTATTTGGTCTTGCTCCGGGTGGGGTTTTCCTAGCTCCTGTCGTCACCGGCAGGACTGGTGAGCTCTTACCTCACCGTTTCACCCTTACCCCGGCGGATCGACCGACGGGGCGGTTTGCTTTCTGTGGCACTTTCCTTCCTGTTGCCAGGACTGGGAGTTACCCAGCACCCTGTCCTGCGGAGCCCGGACTTTCCTCTCCTCTGCGTGGGGCAGAGCAGCGGTCATTTGTCCTGCTCTGACATACCCAAAGCATTATAGCACAGCTGAGCTCTTTTGGAAATCCTGGTCATCGCCCCAGTAGATGATTCGGTTGCAGTGGGGACAAGTCATGAGATCGTT
>Ga0102851_10000059_pt1 | contig 40464 bp, 32 predicted proteins | sample Mud3Dept3metaG_FD_79558 | JGI IMG/M metagenome (GOLD analysis project Ga0102851, IMG submission 79558) | Freshwater wetland microbial communities from Ohio, USA, analyzing the effect of biotic and abiotic controls - Mud 3 Core 4 Depth 3... | ecosystem: Environmental > Aquatic > Freshwater >... | reverse complement strand
CTCCCCCTGGAGTCGAGCGGTGTCTCGGAATCCTCATTGATATCAGCCGCAATCGATGATAAATAATAGATAAATAATAACTGTGCGAGAGTGGCGGAATTGGCAGACGCACTGGACTTAGGATCCAGCGGTTTACGCCGTAGGGGTTCAAATCCCCTCTCTCGCATTTAAATCATTTCGTAAAACTTCCCCCTGAACGATGGCGAACTCAGCGCTACTGCCTTTCAACAATTGCTGAAAATAGCCACCACAGTGAAAACTGGCGGGCTGTAGCAGATTTGCATGCAGATGTTCGAGACATGCCTGTGGGGGGAGCTCGATTCCGGTCAACTATAGTTATCGTTTGCAAAACAGGCCATTTTGTGTCACTATTTGCACACGCCGACTTGGCCGGGGACGGAGTGAAGAATGATCAATAAACGGGAAATGCCCTCGGACTTATCAGGGTGGGTCGATGCAAAGCAATCGCGGGGGGTCTATTTCTTCATCCGCGACGAAGCATTGCGTGAGTTAAAGATGACCGAAACGGCCTTTCGCAAGTCCGTGTCCCGGCTTGCCGGTAAAGGCAGGGTCGTGAGGATTCGCAGCGGTTTCTATAGCATCGTTCCCCTCGAATATGAGACGAGCGGTACGGTCCCCCCGGAATGGTTCATTGATGATTTGATGGCTCATATCGGACAGCCCTATTATGCGGGTCTTCTCAGCGCCGCCGTACTGCATGGAGCAGCGCATCAGCAACCCCAACAGTTCCATGTTGTGACTACCAAAGCGCTCCGAGAAATACGGACGGGAACCCTTGCCATACGATTCTTTGTAAAGAAAAAACTTGAAGCCACGCCACTGTCCCGGGTGAAGGTACATACGGGTTACGTGGCTATTTCCACGCCTGAAGCAACCGCTCTCGACGTTGTCAGGTATTCGCGATTCATAGGGGGGCTGGACAGAACCTTCACGGTTCTGCAGGAGCTTGCGGAGTCTCTGAACCCAACTCAACTTGTCAAGGCTGCAAGCGCGGACGGCAATCTGGCGTTTGCCCAGAGGCTCGGCTGGTTGCTGGACAAGGCGGGATACGCAAAGCTGACCGATGCCTTATGGCGGTGGGTAAACGAAAAGAAGCCGTTCGCGGTAAAACTCGACCCTTCATTGCCCGTGAAAGGGGCCACGCTGAATAGTCGCTGGAGACTGATGGTCAACACCGATGTGGAGGGAGACTTGTGATTCCGAAGGCAGACATTATTGCCTGGAGGCATGTAGCGCCCTGGGTGTCGGATGCTCAGGTTGAACAGGACCTCATCATGAGCAGGGCACTCGTGGCGATATTCCGGGACGAATTCCTTGCCCGACATCTGGCCTTCAGAGGCGGGACAGCCCTCAACAAGCTCTATTTCAAACCGCCCAGGAGATATTCCGAAGATATTGATCTGGTCCAGACTGTGAAGGGTCCGATCGGGCCCATATTTGATGGGCTTCGACGAGCGTTGAATCCTTTTCTCGGTACGCCGAAGCGAAAACAAGCAGAAGGTACGATGACACTGACCTACCGGGTTGAATCAGAAGGACCCCCGGTGATACCGCTGCGGCTCAAAATCGAAATCAATACGCGTGAACATTTCACGGTGTGCGAATTCGAGAAGACAACCTTTGAAGTGCGGTCGAGGTGGTTTACCGGCTCCTGTGTAATCAATACTTTTTGCCTGGAAGAACTCCTTGCCACGAAGATACGGGCACTTTACCAGAGGCGCAAGGGAAGAGACCTGTTTGACCTCTGGCTCGGTATTACGGAAAGCAAGGCCGACATGGACAAAACCGTGAAGGTCTTCAGACAATACATGCAGAACGAGGGGAATACCATTACAGCCCAGGAATTTGAACAGAGCCTCTTCGAAAAAATCAGTCATCATGGGTTCGCCGGTGACCTGAAGTCGCTTCTTATCCCCAGCATGGAATATGATCCGAAGACGGCACTTGCGGTTATTCAAAGAGAGATTATCGCGAGGATGAGCCGATAAGAGGATAAGCCCGCCGCAATGCCCTTCGAAGTGGCAGGCGAAAGAAGACAATGGTTCTTCGGTTCGTGGTCTCGACCCATGTGATAAAATTGTGATAGAACAGATTGGAAAAGACGGGAATAGATGGAATAGAATAAACTATATGGGAAGCTGAGAAGCCAAGCCCATTAAGGATTTGTGGGAAATCAAGCCTAATATCAAGACGGGCGGCCTGGTGGGAACCCGCGCCCCCGACATCGCCCAGGGCCACGTGAAAAACCCCGCGGGTGGCTACCAGCGGTTTACGCCGTAGGGGTCGGGTACCCGCAAAGCGGGTGCTCCCCTCTCTCGCATTTCAATCATTTCGATAGGTTCGGCATTTCAGTCACGAACAATGCAGTGCGTGACCTGCCCGTTTACTGGGAGAACGGAAGAGACCTTCTCACCGCCAATGATATTTTGGTTGAAGGTAATGCAGGCCTCGTCGTGACACACCAGTGCCACGAGACCATCTCCTTCGTCGTTCGACCCCCCATTTCGACAAGCACACCACGTACGTCTCCATGTCTCGCCACCGTGACATCGCCACGCTCTGCTACAGCGAGGAGAACTTCTCCGATTTCTCGAACCTCCAATCAACCTGCGGGCGCGAACACGTCTTCTTTCCTGCCCTGAACTCATCGATAATAAAGGTAACCGCTTCCTTCCTGGGAAGTGGACCAAGGGGCCAGAGGAGAGAACGCCCAAGGGTTCGCATTCAGGCCTGGTGCAGTCCACAGTGCCGGAGTTGTGACGTGGTGGTACCCATCTGGGTTGGGTTGTGGCTGATGTGTCCTGTCTTGATCTTTGCTCTGATATCGTCGACGGCCGAGAACCAGTTCACTTCAGGCGATGAGGCAGGTTCTTGAGCGAAGTCAAGGATGTCTCCTCTTATGGCTTCAGATGTCCCAGCGAGCGTTCACATCGAGACTGACACTTTGCTAAAGGCTCTTACGGCATGACTATGCCGCCATCTACCAGGATCATCTGGCCGGTCACATGGCGTGAATAGTCGGACGCAAAAAAGAGTATCGCGTCTGCCACCTCTTCCGGCGTGCCCATGCGACCGAGCGCCGAAGATCTTGCAACACCCTCACGTATCTCGGCGGGCAGCTTGCGTGAAAGCTCGGTGTCGGTAGGACCCGGAGAGACAGCGTTTACCGTAATGCTATATTTTCCGAGATAGCGTGCTGTGGACTTCGTAAAACCGAGGAGGCCCGCCTTTGCTGCACTGTAGGGAGGATCCATCTCTATCCCGCGAACTCCGCCTATGGACGAAACATTCACGATTCTGCCGTATTGTTTCGGGATCATGCGTCGGGCGGCCGCCTGCGTGCAAAGAAACGGCCCGGTGAGATCCACCCGCAGAACGTTGTCCCAGAAATCGATGGTGATCTCCTCAAGAGGTACCAAGGTACCCGTACCCGCATTATTCACGAGGACATCTATCTTGCCGAATACACTGTCCAGTTCTGCAAAAAGAGCTTCAACGTCGGGCTTGTTTCCCACATCCGCCTGAACAGCAAGGGCCCGTCTTCCGAGGTCCCGAATCATTTCGACCACCTCTTTTGCCGTAGTATGATTTTGAAGATAGTTCACGAGCACGTCGGCTCCATGTTTGGCCAGAGCCAGAGCGGTCGCTCGGCCGATACCCCGGCCGCCTCCAGTAACGAGTGCCACCTTACCAGTAAAATCCATGCATTAACCCTGCGTCATAATGATCTCTGGTCCCAGAAAGCCGTCTGTGTCCACCCCGTCCTGCTATCATCGCACGAGCTATGGCATGACTATACCGCCATCTACCAGGATCATCTGGCCGGTCACATGGCGTGAATAGTCGGACGCAAAAAAGAGTATGGCGTCCGCCACCTCCTGCGGTGTGCCCATGCGGCCAAGGGCGGAAGATGTGGCAGCCTTGACACGGATCTCCTCAGGGAGTCTCCTTGAAAGCTCGGTGTCCACAGGACCCGGGCTCACACCATTGACGGTGACGTTATACTTCCCAAGATACCGTGCAGCCGACTTGGTGAAACCGAGGAGACCGGCCTTTGCCGATGTGTAAGCGGGGTTCATGTCCGCCCCCCGTATCCCTGCTAGAGAGGAGACGTTCACAATCCGACCATATCTCCTCGGGATCATGCGGCGGGCAGCGGCCTGTGTGCAGAGAAACGGACCCGTAAGATCTACCCGAAGAATGTTTTCCCAGAAATCGACGGTGATTTCTTCTAGAGGTTTCGGCGCCCCTGTGCCTGCATTATTGACCAGGATATCTATCTTGCCGAATACCCTGTCCAGTTCTGCAAATAGTGCTTCGACGTCGGGCTTGTTACCCACATCTGCTTGAACAGCGAGAGCTCGTCTTCCCAGACCCCGAATGGTTTCGACCACCTCGACTGCCGCAATGTGGTTTTGTAAATAGTTCACGAGCACATCTGCACCGCCTCCGGCCAGGGCCAGAGCGGTCGCCCGGCCGATACCCCGACCGCCTCCAGTAACGAGTGCCACCTTACCAGTAAAATCCATCAGATAGACATTCCTTTGGCACAGATTCACTAAAACATTGCGGGCCCAGCGTCGTCAAGGTCTGTCTTCCAGGCTCCACGGCGATAGTGCCTTCAAACATCTTCAGTGAAATCCTGATAGACACCTTGGGACGCCGGAAAAGATAGCCGCAGCACCTGCCTAACCATTATGTCACCAAGAACCTTGTCCGCAATCAGGTACTGTGCACTGTCTCCTGTATCTTCATAGGGAGCCGAAAGAATGTCAAGCCTTTTTTCAATGACAAAAAACAACAATGAAATCGCTTGACAAGGTTGGTCCTGTCTTGTATCGTCTGCAAAGGACTGCGTGAAGAAGGCGACCCACGACTTAACACAATCATGTGCTAATTCATGATGATCCTCACTCTGCCCATGGCCCTGATTATCGGCAGGCAACCATCCTTTATTGGCAATAATGCGGATGTCCCTCGCCCAAACCGCGAATTTCGCCTGAACACTATCAAACCTGAGAGTCGAATCCCATTCCGTGAAGCGCATCATCCTGGACGAATAGTGCACAGCCTACAAGGAGGATGACTATGACCGGGAGACCATCAACATCATCGCTTATGAACGCCTTGATTGCGGCAACTTTGTTCTTGCTAATCTGCCCTCAGGCACAACCAGCAGCCCTACCGAAAGCCACTGTGACCTCTCAGGAGCAAGCGATCCAGCCTCAATATGGGGGTGTATTCAAGAGGATTTTGCCCTTCAGCCCCAAGAATTTCGGCTATCCACCCGAGATGGCACCCACGAACGACTGGGGATGCGCCACGCCCGCGGTTCAGACGCTCATGAGCCCGCTTGTGGAAAAAGGGGCACCCAAACCGCTCCTGGCCGCGGCGTGGAAATACAGCCCTGACTATAAGTCACTCACCATTACGTTGCGGAAGGGCGTCAAATTCCACGATGGAACCGACTTCAATGCGGAAGCAGTCAAATTCAATCTGGAAGAAACCCGGAAAACCATGGTTGAACTGCGCTCGATAACTTCCATCGATACACTCGATGAGCACGCCGTCCGGCTCAACTTGTCACAATTTAAAAATGCACTGATAACGAACCTGTCTGGGCCTCTTGGCGCCATGGTGTCGCCGACCGCCATCAAGAAGAATGGTAAAGAATGGGCCAGAAACCATCCGGTGGGCACAGGGCCGTTCAGATTCGTAAGTTATCAGCGCGACGTGTCCCTGAAGTATGAAAAATTCGATGGTTATTGGGATAAGGGGAAACCGTACCTCGATGGAGTGGAGTTCATTTTCATCAGTGACCCGACCGTTGCGCGCATGTCCTTCGAGCGCGGAGATGCCCACGCAATAACCGTTGGGGCACGGGATGCGCGCGAGTTGGCCTCTAAGGGATACAAGGTCTCCAGTTACAGAATCTCCGGCTACGCGCTGGGCGGAGACAGCGCCAACCCGAACTCAATCTTTGCCAATAAGAAAGTGCGGGAGGCGATAGAGTATGCCATCGACAAAGAGGCCATTGTGAAGGCGCTTGGGTATGGGTTTTGGGAGCCAATGTATCAGCTCTGTCCTGCAAATTGGGAGGGTTACAACCCTGCCGTTAAAGCACGCAAGTATGATCCCGCAAAGGCAAGGCAGTTGCTGGCGGAAGCAGGCTATCCAAAAGGATTCAAGACAAGGATGATTGCGCAGGTGGGTGGCATCGACTCTGAAGCCTGGGTGGCGATGCAGCGTTACCTCAAAGAGATAGGGATCGAAGCCGAACTGGATATGGCCGAATGGTCCAGGTGGGACGCCACTATATTCGAGGGTTGGAAGAACGCCATAAACCAGGTTTCTCTTGGGGCATTTCGCCCTTACACGATGACGATCGAGCGGTGCCTTTCTTCAACTACCCGCCAGAACCCCAGCATCCGTAAACCTCAGGGATGGGATGACCTGCTCAGTAAGGCTCTCGCTGCAACCGACGATACGGCTAGCATTCGACTGACACAAGAGTTGATGAAGATGGCGCACGATGAAGTGATGGTGATTCCTATTTTCTTACTGCCGAGAAATACGGCCAAGCAGACCAATGTCCAGAATGATAATCTTACACGCTATGATTCCCAGCACTGGACTCCGGCGGATACATGGCTCAGTAAATGAACTGTGTTCAAGATGTGGGTGCCGTAGCGAAGGAGAAAGCGGTATGAAGAGTCCAGCTCAACCAGACACCGGTGCGAGATCATTTGTGGACACGCTTAATGCCCTCGGGGTGGACCATCTCTTCCTTAACCCGGGAATAGATGTCGTTCCCATCCAGGGGGCTATCGCAACGTACAAAGCCCAGGAGAGGAAAACACCAAGGGTGATCCTCTGTCCCCACGAATCGGTGGTTACTGCCGCGGCTCACGGATACGCCATGGTCTCGGGGAAGCCGCAGGTCGTAACGGTTTTTCAGGATGTAGGGACCCTCCAGGCAGGAGGCGCAATACCAAACTTGAAGTATGGGCGGATACCGGTCATCATGTGCGCTGGCCGCAATCCAACGCCCAACAGGATGAACTGGCTTCAAGAACCCTGCGATCAGCGCAAGATAATGCGCGATTACGTCAAGTGGGACCATGAAGTAGCTCGGAACGAGGACATCTCCTCCGTCCTTAGGGAAGCCTTTCGCATTGCGTCACGCGAGCCGCAGGGACCGGTTTACCTCTCCATACCGAGGGACCTTCTGACCGCAACAAATGGGGAGCAAGACGTAACTGGACCGGACGCATCCTCCATACCGCCTGGAATAGATACGGGTACGCTGCTGAGTGTGGCAGACACGCTGCTTGCTTCTGAAAGCCCGCTTATCATGACCGCGTATGCGGGAAGGCACCCGCAGTCGGTTGGATTGTTGGTTGAGCTTGCTGAAATGCTCGCCGCACGCGTCATCACGACTGACCTGAGAATGAATTTTCCCAGCACGCACCCTCTCTGCCCAGGAATCGATGCTACCAAGGGGAGCAGTTACGACCATTACATACCGGAAGCCGATGTGCTGCTACTCGTCGACTACGATTTTCCCGGTCCGAGGGCAAAGCAGGCCGCCCCTAGACCCGATGCCAAGATCATACATATAGACATCGAGCCGTTGAAGAATGGGAAGCCTTTGTGGAACAGGACGCCAGACGTGTTGATCGAGGGAGACTCAAGCAGCATACTGCCTGCACTCACTGCAATTATCAGGCAGCGAATACCAGCAACGCCGGAGGCTCGGGTCAGCGACCGGTTTGCGCGACTCGCAAATGAACATGACAAGGTAAAAAACGAGTGGCGAATGAAGGCCCGTGACGAGCGCAGCAAGAGACCAATATCCACTGAATGGCTGTGTCACACGTTGAATGATGCTCTTGATGACGACGCAATACTCGTGCATATGGCGCCATCAAACGCCGACGCCCTGGCCCACCAAATCCGCCGCACCAAACCTGGCACGCTCTATTCCTGGGGAGACAGCGCGGGCTCCATGGGATGGCCCCTAGGGGCTGCCCTTGGAGCGAAGCTCGCTGCTCCCGAAAAGATGGTGATAGCCTTGATAGGTGACCGCGGCTTCATATACGGTTGCCCGGTTGCAACCCTCTGGAGCGCGAGTGTCCATCATGCGCCCTTTCTGTCGATCATATGCAACAATCAGTCGTATGTCTCGATACGAGAACTGATACGCGCAGGGTATGGAGAAAGCAGCGTCTCCGGAGAAATGGGTTTTGAGGTCGGCACAGACTTCAGGGATCTCCCCGATTTTGCCGCCATTGCAAGAGCTTGCAGGGCCCATGGCCAGACGGTTTCAGACCCCGCCGACCTTCCCGCAGCCTTGAAGAATGCGATTGATCAGGTGCGCAACGGCACGTCAGCGGTAGTCGACGTCATATTGTAGCTAGGTGTGCGCAACCATAGGAGTAGGGTGTCATGGGTCAGGCTCTTGGCGGAAAAGTCAGACTGCCACCTCTGGCTCAAGTGGGGATGGTGGTCAAGGACATCGACAAGGTCACCGAGTTCTATTCCGCGACGCTCGGCATCGGTCCCTGGGAGATACGGGAGGGTGAGTCCGAAGCGAAGGCTCGTGGCAACACTTACAGGTACAAGACCAAAACTGCATTCGCACAACTGGGTCCAATTACGCTCGAATTGTTCCAGATAGTCGAGGGGAGATCCCCTGTCCACGCTGAGTTCCTAGAAAAGAAGGGCGAAGGAGTGCACCACCTTGGCTTTTATGTCAGTGAAGAAGAGAAAGAACAGATGATAGCAGTTCTGTCCGATATCGGAGTGGGAGTCGCCCAGTCCGCCAAGGTGAACGGCCGCGGCAGTAATGCGTTCATCGATACGGAAAACGTTGGCGGTCTGTTTTTCGAATTGATCGCACGACGCAAGGAGTAGCGTTTCCCAATGCGTGGTGTCCACGTTGGCTCGCGGTTTACAGCTGACCACGATTATACGTCAAGGAGGATGGTACAAATGAAATCGAAAAGGAACGCATGGGTACCATTGCTTGTCGGCATGGGGTTGACCCTCATCCTTCCCGTCTGCACGTGTGTCACGACAGAGGCGGCCGACGCGTCGAAACAGGCACAAACATCCCAGAGCCCACCGCTTAGACCTCAGTACGGAGGCGTGCTGAAAAGAATCGAGACAGCGAGTCCCACGGCTCTCGGATATCCGCCGGAGACGGGACCTCAAGAACGGCAAGCCGTGCTTCCCTGCATCGAGCCCTTGATCGGCGGCACCGAAAAAGGGGCCCCCTACTCGCCTTCGCTGGCAACGAGCTGGAAATATAGTTCGGACTACAAGTCGCTCACTCTTAGCCTACGAAAAGGCGTGAAATTTCACGATGGGACCGACTTCAACGCAGAGGCGGTGAAGTATAACCTGGACAAAGCGAAACCGACCAAGAGCGAACTCGCCTCGATCAGCTCGATAGACGTTGTCGATGAGCACACTGTTCGGCTGAATCTCTCACAATACAACAACGTGCTGCTTTACAATCTTGGGCCGGCTGCCGGGCTCATAGCCTCTCCGACCGCACTGGAGAAGAACGGTAAGCAATGGGCTTACACGCATCCTGTCGGCACAGGGCCATTCAGATTTGTCAGTTATCAGCGAGACGTCTCGTTGAAGTACGAGAAATTTGCGGGTTACTGGGATAAAGGCAAACCGTACCTTGACGGGATAGAGTTCATTTTCATCACGGATCCGACCGTTGCAAGGATGTCTTTTGAGAGACGAGAAGCTCACGTAGTCGTGCCAAGTGTCAGAGATGCGCACGAATTGAGCCAAAAAGGTTTTGTAGTCGCTTCGTGTCCGCATCAAGGATATCCGTTAGGTCCGGACAGTGGTAACTCCAACTCGCCGTTTGCGAACAAGAAGGTGCGCGAGGCCTTGGAGCACGCCATTGATAAGGAAGCGATTGCAAAGGCCTTCGGCTACGGCTTTTTCACACCCATGATTCAGATCTGCCCCTCTCCGTCAGGCCCAAGTTACAACCCCAAGGTCAAGGGGCGCGAATACAATCCGGGTAGGGCCAAACAGCTTTTGGCAGAAGCCGGATACGCCAAGGGTTTCAAGACCAAGATCATCAACCGCCAGGGGCAGGACACCGACGTCTGGGTCGCGGTCCAGCGCTACCTTAAGGAAGTGGCGATCGATGTGGAGCTGGATTTCGCCGACGCGGGGCGGTACACCACCACAATACAGGGCGGCGAATGGAAAAATAGCCTTCTCGTCATGGGTCTGGCTTCATATGAGCCATACACACTCACGTTACTGCGCTCTCTGGCGTCGCGTTCCGTTCAGTACCGGAGTGTCGCGAGACCAGCCGGATGGGATGATCTCCTCAACCGTGCTTTGGCCGCAACCGACGGCCAAACCGGCGCATCGCGGACCCAGGCGCTTGTGCAGATGGCATATGATGAGGCAATGGTAATTCCTGTTTTTGTGGCGCCGGCTGTTGCCGTAAAACAGCCGACTGTTCACGGTGATAACATCTGCACGTATCATCGATATGTGTGGACGCCGGGTGAAGCCTGGCTGAGCCGGTGATGCGATCCGCACGGCATGAGATAAAATAAGGAGGTGACTATATGAACAGCAACGTAACTGGAAAGATAACGTTGCCCCCTACCGTTCAAATCGGCATCGTGGTTAAAGATCTTGACAAAGTCATGGAGTTTTACTCGTCGACCTTTGGCATTGGACCCTGGGAAGTGAGAGAGGGTGCGTCTGAATCGACGGTGGGTGGCCGGACTTATGCATTCAAGACCAAGGTCGCGTTCGCCCAACTGGGCCCTGTCGTGCTGGAATTGTTTCAAGTCACAGATGGCAGATCGCCCGTTCACGCTGTATTCCTGGATAAAGGGAGAGAAGGTGTCCACCATCTGGGCTTTTATGTCAGCAAGGAAGAAAAGGAGAAGATGGTGGCGAGCCTAGCGGAAATCGGTATAGGGGTTGTGCAGGAGGGTCAGGTGTCGAAGCGTGGAAGCTACACGTTCCTTGATACAGAAAAAACGGGCGGTGTATTCTTCGAACTAATCGCGCGCTATACCGAGTGAAATGAACAGAAACAAAATTGTCGTCAGGAGGATGCCAATGCGATTAAAGAACGGTTTGACGTTGTTATTCTTTGTTGGCAGTGCGTTCACCGCGCTACTGTGGCTGGGTCATCCCGCCTCGATCGAAGCAGCGTCGCCGAAATCAACCCCGACCGTTCAGACACCGGCAGCTACACCGCAGTATGGCGGCGTGTTGAAGGTGATCGAATCATTGCTCTCTATGAGATCGTTTGGCTACCCACCACAGATGGGACCCATCGACTGGTTCTGCGCAATGCCTGCGGTTGAGGGCCTGACAGCGTATCCGGAAAAGGGCACGACCCCTGGACCGTTGCTGGCAACGAGCTGGAAATACAGCCCGGACTATAAGTCGCTTACTCTCACTCTAAGGAAAGGCGTCAAGTTCCACGATGGTACCGACTTTAACGCGCAGGCGGTAAAGTATAACCTGACCGCAAACAAAACGAGCCGTGTCGAGCTTGCCTCAGTGATCTCTATAGATGTTATCGATGATTATACTGTGCGGCTGAATCTGTCACGTTACAGCAACTTGCTGCTGAAGCATTTGGGAAGTATACCCGGTTTTATGGTGTCACCAACCGCAGTTGAAAGAAACGGTAAGGAGTGGGCGACAACAAATCCCGTAGGGACCGGCCCGTTCAAGTTCGTCAGCTATCAGCGGCAAGCTTCTCTGAAGTATGAAAAGTTTTCCGGCTACTGGGATAAAGGCAAGCCCTATCTGGACGGGGTAGAGTTCGTGTTCATAGCGGACCCAACGGTCGCAAGGATGTCTTTTGAGAAGGGAGAGGCCCACATTGTACTCCCTGCGATCAGAGACGCCCGCGACCTTGTCTCGAAAGGATATCAGCTGATCAACTCGCCAACCGCCGGGTTTCAACTGGGTGGCGACTCCGTAAACCCCGATTCTGTCTATGCGAATAGGAAAGTTCGTGAAGCAATAGAGTACGCCATTGACAAAGAGGCGATTACGAAAGCGCTAGGATACGGCTTTTGGGAACCGGCGCACCAGTACTGCTACCCCACATTCGTTGGCCACAATCCCAATATTAAGGGGCGTCCGTACAACCCAACCAAGGCCAAGCAGCTTTTGTCGGAGGCCGGGCATGCATCCGGCTTTAAGACCAAAATTATCGTGCGCACCGGTCCGGAATCGGATGCCTGGGTCGTCGTGCAACGGTACCTCCGAGATGTAGGCATCGATGCAGAACTCGATGTTGCCGACCCAGGAAGGCATCTCGCCGCAACCTACCAAGGTTGGAAAAATTGTCTTCTGTTCTTGCCGATTACCCCCAGTGACCCGAACTACGATGTGTACCAACAGGTTCTGGCGTCTACCCGCAAGATGTACGTCAGCATTCAGAGGCCACCGGGTTGGGATGACCTCCTTGGTCGCGCTCTTGCCGCAACCGATCCTGCGAGCGTAAGATCGGCGGCTCAAGATCTCACGAAGATGGTTCATGACGAGGCTATGGTGATACCCCTCTGGTGGGAGCTAAAGCCTGCTATCTCCCAGAAATCTGTGCACGACAACGACATCCTGAAGTTCAACAGCCGCTTCAGGTGGACACCGGCCAATACGTGGCTGAGCAGGTAGTGAGCTTCGGTAACGACATGTGTGGATGGCCTTCGTTAAAATCTGAGTGTCCCAAGGAGCGTTGGTTTTGAGGTGGTGTGCATGACCGCGTATATCATTCGGCGACTGGCCCAAGGCGTGGTTATCCTGGTGATCGTGACCATACTCATATTTTCGGTGATGCACTTTCTGCCTGGCGACCCGCTAATGTTGTACGTAGCCCAGCATCAATTGGACAACCTCCCGCCTCAGGAACTTGAAGCTCTCAGGCACGAGTTCGGGCTGGATAAGTCTATACCGGCGCAGTATCTCGCCTGGATGTCCGGCGTTTTTCAGGGTGACCTCGGCACCTCTATTTTTTATCGCGAGAAGGTCTCGAGGCTTATCGGCGAGCGCCTGCCAGTAACCCTGCACCTGGGCGTACTCACGCTTTTACTCAGCAGTATCATTGGCATTACTGCCGGGGTGATCTCTGCAGTGCGACGCGGCAGGTGGCTGGACACCACGGTAACGGTGCTGGCCAATCTGGGCATAACAACACCCGCCTTTTGGCTCGGTATCGTGCTTATCTATGTGTTCTCGCTCAAGCTCGGCTGGTTTCCGGTCTTTGGCTATGTCTCGCCCTTTCAAGATTTCTTGCTGAGTATGAAGCAGGTCATTATGCCTGTCTTCTGCCTGTGCCTGATCCCTATAGCGTCACTGGCCCGACAGACCAGGTCGAGCATGTTGGAGGTTGTCCGGCAAGACTACATCAGAACCGCTTGGGCCAAAGGTCTGAAAGAACGCGTAATCGTTACGCGACATGCCCTCAAGAACGGTCTGATTCCAGTGGTTACCCTGCTCGGGATGCAGGTCCGCAATATCTTCGGGGGCGCGGTCCTTATCGAGACCGTGTTCAACATACCGGGCATTGGACGATTATTGGTGCAGGCGGTCTTCGGTCAGGACTACCAGGTCGTTCAGGCAGGCGTCTTGATTTCTGCGGTTGTTGTGATGATATCGAACCTCATTGTCGATCTCTCGTACGGCTGGCTTGATCCAAGGATACGGTATGGCTAGACGCACGCCTGGATCCTCAAACGAGTTCCGACGCGTCTGCAAGGTCTTCTTCAGTCGCAAGCTGGCACTGGTCGGTTTCATCATCATCGTGTCGGTGGTGTTCACCGCCGTTTTTGCCCCCTGGCTCGCACCGTATGACCCTTACAAAATGGACCTTGTGAAGAAGCTGCTTCCACCTTCCCGCGACCATTTACTCGGCACGGACACGCTGGGAAGAGACACGCTCAGCCGCATCATCTATGGCTCACGAACATCGCTGATGGTCGGTGTTGTGGCCGTCAGCATAGCAGCCATCATCGGCCAGCCGCTGGGATTGGCCGCCGCATTCTTCGGCGGAGCCACTCACGCTGTCGTCATGAGATTAATGGACGCGCTCATGTCGGTCCCCATGATACTCTCCGCCCTCGTCATCGGCACGTTGCTCGGAGGTGGCCTCAGGAATGTTATCGTGGCCCTTGGAATAGGCATGATCGCGGTGCACGCCCGGCTCATGTGCGGCCAGGCCCTTACTGTCATGCAAAACGACTACGTGACTGCCGGACGCGTTATCGGAGCCAACAACCTGCGGATAATGTTTTTACACGTGCTGCCCAATTGCTTTCCTCCACTCCTGATCCAGATAACCATGGAGATGGGTGTCTGCATCCTAGCGGAAGCGGGCTTGAGCTTTCTCGGCCTCGGCATAGCTCCTCCGGGCGCCGCTTGGGGTAGCATGATCAGCGACGGAAAGGCCTATCTGATGACGGCGCCTCTCCTTTCGATAGCGCCCGGTATAGCGGTTATGCTGGTGGTGTTTGGATTCAACATGATGGGCGACGGCCTGAGGGATGCCCTCGACCCCAGGTTGAGAGGAACACTGTGAAGACAGTCTCCATTGCTGAACTGTCCTTTATGAGGTCGCTCAGAAGCATTGTCAAGGGAGCCTCAAGTCCATTGGTCGGGTGAGAGCATGGTCCCTGTGCTGACCGTCGAGAATCTGAAGACCTATTTCAGAACGGAGCACGGCTTGGTAAAGGCTGTGGACGGCGTCTCCTATCACATCGACGAAAACGAGATCGTCGGCTTGGTCGGAGAGAGCGGTTGCGGCAAGTCCGTAAGCCAGTTGTCGGTGATGCAGCTCATACCGACGCCGCCCGGCAAGATAGTTGACGGCAAGATTATGTTTGAAGGGCAAAACCTGCTTGAGTTCGGAGCCAACGGACCCCACATGCGCTCCATTCGCGGCGGCAAGATCGCCATGGTATTCCAGGAGCCAATGAGCTCGCTCAACCCGGTATTGACTATCGGCAGACAAATGACCGAAATGCTGGAATTGCACCTTCATATGAAAAGGCGGGTCGCGCGTAAGCGTTCGATTGAACTTCTCAAACTCGTGGGCATCCCCGATGCAGAAAGCCGTATTGATGAGTATTCGCACCAGTTCAGCGGGGGCATGCGCCAGCGTGTGATGATCGCCATGGCGCTCTCCTGCAACCCCAGAATGGTCATTGCCGATGAGCCTACAACGGCGCTGGATGTCACCACCCAGGCCCAGCTCCTGGAGTTGATGAAGGAGATGGTGACCCACTTTAATACCTCTCTGGTCATCGTGACCCACAACCTTGGGGTTGTTGCGCGTTATGCCCAAAGGATTTATGTAATGTATGCCGGGCGCATCGTCGAGGCTGCTACCTGCAAAGAGTTATTCGCCTTGCCACGCCATCCATACACGATCGGTTTGCTCAAGTGCGTGCCCCGCTTGGATGAGCCGCCGGGAAGGCAGCTCGTTCCTATTGCGGGCATGCCGCCAAATTTGGTCGACATGGCCCCAAACTGTGCGTTCTTGCCGAGGTGCGCATACCGCATTGACCGGTGTGAGCGGGAACCCTGGCCTGGGCTCAGGCCCGTAGATGGCTGTGAGCACTATGTCTCCTGCTACGTCAATCCTTATGAGCAGCAAGGTGGTGGATGATTCCGAACGAGGTCCTGGTCAATGTCAAGGATCTTAAAATGTACTTTCCTGTGACGCGGGGACTGCTGCGGCGCAAGATTGCCGATCTCAAAGCCGTCGACGGTATCAGCTTCACGATAAAGAAAGGCGAGACGCTGGGACTCGTGGGAGAAAGTGGTTGCGGCAAGACAACTACAGGACGCTGTGTCCTGCGGCTGTACCGTCCCACGGAAGGAAAGATTTTTTTTGAGGGCCAGGATATCTCGCTTCTGCCGGAAAGCAAGATGAGGCCCCTGCGGCGCAAAGTTTCGCTCATTTTTCAAGACCCTTATGGCTCTCTCAATCCGCGCCAGAGAGCGGGCAGTATCGTCGGTGAGCCTCTAAAGGTTCACCGGATAGGAACCGGTCGTGATTATCGGGAGAGGGTGGCCCAGCTCTTCCGCCTCGTTGGACTCGATCCCGACATGATTAATCGTGTACCGCACGAATTCTCGGGTGGCCAGCGCCAACGCATCGGAGTAGCACGTGCCTTGGCCGGTGAGCCCTCCCTGATAATCTGCGACGAGCCGGTCTCAGCCCTGGATGTATCGATCCAGGCGCAGATTATCAACTTACTGAAAGAACTCCAGAGCGGGTTACGAGGACTGACGTATCTTTTCATAGCCCATGACCTCGCCGTTGTGCGGCATATCAGTGATCGCATAGCTGTGATGTACCTGGGCCGCATCGTGGAAGTCACGGACAAGGAGAGTCTCTATGATAATCCTCTCCATCCTTACACGAGAGCTCTCATGTCTGCAGTGCCAGTGGCTGATCCGTTTGTGGAAGAGAAACGCGACCGGATCATCCTGAAGGGAGAAGTGCCGAGCCCGCTCAACCCGCCACACGGATGCCATTTTCATCCGCGTTGTCCGCTCTCTGCAAGGGAGTGCAGCGAAAACACCCCGGTGCTCCGCGATGTCGGCGGTGGGCACGAGGTCGCCTGTCTCAGGGTCTAGCGTTGCTTCTGGGTACTCGGGCGACGCGTATACCGCCGGACCCTCGCAATTCCGAGGGCACCACTTGGACGAAAGCGGCTCTTCCGAAGGCTGGTGCACCAAACTGACCTGCTCCCCGCGGCCCCAGGCATGAATGATTTAAGCCGGTTATCAACCTTCCCGTCTTACTTTTCTCCCCTGAAAATCGAGGTTGTGCCCGTAATTGTGCCCAGGACCTTTAGGAATGCTCTGGCAAACTCCGACATATACCGACACATGAAAAACCGGAAAGATCTTGATAGTCAACGAATTGCGAGGAAAATAAGGCGCTTGCAGGCGACCCCTAGTTTTGATATGTTCGCACTTAGGATCCAGCGGTTTACGCCGTAGGGGTCGGGTACTACCCGCAACAGCTTCGCAACAGCGCGTGTCCCCTCTCTCGCACCATGCGTACCGTTTCGTACATTGTAACTCCGGTTTCTCACGCTGTGTGTACCCCGCATAGATTTCGTCGATGAGAGAGTGGCTGCTTGGTTCTGCCGGGTACCCGAGCTCCTGGACGCTGTCGGGCAACAATCAGAACCCCCATAGGTCTGCCGGCGTGCAAAACCAGCGTTCTCAGCAACGCTTGGAACCGGGAACCTATTGATAAGTTCACTATTTAGAGGTATATTACTAGTCTTGAAGAGTCCCACCAGCTGGCCCTGCAACGTTTCCCATCGTAGTGCAAGCGCTGGATGAGTGAGCAGTTTTCCCCATTCTGTGGAGGAGTTTATGAAGGTTCAGGTTGAGAATGTTGATCGCGTAAGGCGCAAGATTGAAGTGGTCCTGGAGGACGACCAAGTCCGCCTGTTGGAGGACCTCATCTACGATGACCTGAGAAAGCATGCGAAGATAAAAGGGTTCAGACCCGGCAAGGTCCCCAGGTCCGTGCTGGCCACCTATTACAAGGATGTCGTAGACGAAGAACTGAAGAAGAAGATAGCGGAATCGACGCTTGGTGCGGCTCTGGCGGAGGCGAAGGTAAACCCGGTGAGCGAGCCGGTGATACAGTTTCTGGATGAGCAGGCGAAGCACGGGTACACCATGGAGTGCGAAGTTTTCCCGGAGTTCGACTTGCCCCCGTACAGGGGGCTGGAGGTCGAGGTAGAATCGCTAAAGGTAACCCCCGAAGAGGTCGATAACAGATTAGAGAGTCTTAAGCAGATGCACGCACAGCTCGTCGCGAAAGAGGGTGGCGAAGCGCAAAAAAGTGACTACGTCATAGTGAAATATGAGGGGTCTGTCGCTGGGAAGCCCCTGAAGGGTGCCCAGAGCGACAACTACCCGCTCGATCTTGGTTCAAGCTCTTTGCTTCCTGAATTTGAGGCGGCCATACTCGGCATGAAGGTGGGGGAGGAGAAGGAGGTCGAGATAGATTTTGCGGCCGATTACCCGGACAAGGACGTCGCCGGGAAACGGGCGCTCTTCAAGATCCTCCTGAAAGAGATCAAAGAGAAAAAGTTGCCTGAGATCAACGACGACTTTGCGAAAGACATGGGATACCAGGACCTGGCGAGCTTCAGGGAAGGCGTGACCAGAGAAATAATGAAACAGAAGGAAACCCAGAGAAAGAACACCATCTCTGAGAAGATGATCGACCAGCTTGCCGCCGCCGTGGATATTCCGGTCCCTGCGCGGCTTCTGGAGCGGCGTGTGGCATCCATGGTGCAGGACGCGAAGCAGCGCATGATGGCAAACCCTGTGGCTGGCGAAGAAGAGCGGAATATCGATGGCCTGCTCCGCAAGGAATTTGAGCCGCAGGCCGAAAAAGGCATCCGGGGAGGCATGATTATCTCCAGGATTGCAGAAGCCGAAGGGCTGAAGGTGGAAGAGAGCGAGATCGATGAGCGCATTAAAAAAATTGCGGAAGACACAAAGAGGGGTTATGATTATATAAAGGAGTTTTACGAGAAGCACAATTTGACCGACAATCTGAGATCAAGCATGATCGAAGAAAAGACCATAGAATTCCTGATTGAGAACGGCGTGATAAAGGAGACGGCGTGAATCTTGTCCCGATAGTCATCGAAAAGGATGGCCGCGGAGAGCGGGCATACGACATTTTCTCAAGGCTTTTGCGCGATCGGATCGTCTTTCTTGGGACGGGCATCGACGACACGATGGCAAACCTGATCATAGCGCAGCTTCTCTTCCTCGAATCGGAAGACCCTGCGCGTGATATCTATTTCTACATCAATTCGCCCGGCGGCCTCATCACGAGCGGCCTTGCCATTTACGACACGATGCAGTATGTGAAGTGCGACGTGTCGACGATATGCATCGGCCAGGCTGCGAGCATGGGCGCGGTGCTGCTGGCAGGCGGCGCCAAAGGAAAGCGGTATGCGCTTCCCCACTCGAGGGTCTTGATTCATCAGCCGCTTGGAGGCGTCCAGGGCCAGGCAACGGACATCGATATCCAGGCCAGAGAAATCTTGAGGATGAGGGAAGAGATCAACAACATATTCACCGTGCACACGAGCCAGCCTTTGGAGAAGATCCGGCTCGACACGGAAAGGGATTTCTTCATGACGGTGGAACAGGCGCTTGAGTACGGCATCATAGACCAGATAATGGAGAAAAGAGTATGACGATGATGAAGAAGACCAACGGAAGGAGCATGAAGCTCCACTGTTCTTTCTGTGGCAAGAGCCAGGATGAGGTCAAGAAACTGATCGCAGGCCCGATGGTCTACATCTGCGATGAGTGTATCGAGCTCTGCAACGAGATCATCCAGGAAGAGGCAAAACGGGAACGGTTCGAGTTCATCAAGACGTCTATCCCGAAGCCGCAGGAGATTCGCAGGATTCTCGATGAATACGTGATCGGCCAGGAACTCGCCAAGAAGGTGCTCGCCGTTGCGGTCTACAACCATTACAAGAGGATAGAGGCGAAGGTCAACTTCGACGACGTTGAGATACAGAAGAGTAACATCCTGCTCGTGGGCCCGACAGGCTCAGGGAAAACCTTGCTTGCCCAGACGCTTGCCAAGATACTCCATGTGCCGTTCACCATAGCCGATGCGACGACACTGACCGAAGCCGGCTACGTCGGCGAGGATGTGGAGAACATCATCCTCAACCTGCTCCAGGCTGCGGATTACAACATCGAGAGGGCTGAGAAGGGTATCGTCTATATCGATGAGATCGACAAGATTTCCCGGAAGACTGACAGCCCCTCCATCACGCGTGACGTCTCCGGCGAGGGCGTGCAGCAGGCGCTCCTCAAGATCATTGAAGGCACCGTCGCCAACGTGCCACCGAAAGGAGGCAGGAAGCATCCGCAGCAGGACTACATAAAGGTGGACACCACCAACATACTCTTCATCTGCGGCGGCGCTTTCCACGGGCTGGAGACGATCATTGGCCAGAGAATCGGCAAGAAAGGCCTGGGGTTCGGCGTTGACGTGGAAGGCGGCAGGGACAAGGGGTACTCCGAGTTGATCAAGGATGTGCAACCGGAAGACCTCCTGAAGTATGGTCTGATTCCGGAATTCATCGGAAGGCTCCCCATCGTCGCGACGCTCGAGGAACTGGACGAAGATGTACTTGTGGAGATCCTGAAGAAGCCGAGAAACGCCATATCGAAGCAGTACAAGAAACTCTTCGAGCTGGAGAATGTGAAGCTCACCTTCACGGAAGGCGCGTTGCGGGCGATCGCGAGAGATGCGATCAAGAAGAAGACAGGCGCCCGCGGCCTGCGCTCCATCATGGAGAAAGTGATGCTCGACGTGATGTACGAACTTCCATCCATCACGAACGTCAAAGAATGCGTGGTGAGCGAGGAAGTGATCACGAGCCGCGAAAAACCCATTCTCATATACGAGGAAGAAGCAGAGATAGCCTGAGGCTTTTGACTTTTCTCGCCGGAGTCTGATATCATTAGGAAAAGACCGGGCGGGTAGCTCAGCGGGAGAGCATCGGCCTTACAAGCCGGGGGTCGCAGGTTCAAAACCTGTCCCGCCTACCATACAACAGAGCATACGAGCGGGGACGTAGTTAAGTTGGTTATAACGCCGGCCTGTCACGCCGGAGGCCGCGAGTTCAAGTCTCGTCGTCCCCGCCATTTTTTATCAATGATTGTAGGGGGTCAGAACTCTTTGACCCCCTATTTTTTTGTCACCAGACTGTCACTGGGTCCGCAATCTGACTGCAATAAGGGGACGCCCTTATGATGCAAAAGCGAGTGTTTACAGGAACCAAATAAGACTTGTCAAGGCCCGCAAAACCGGATAATCTTAGGCGGTCTGCAAAATCAGTTTGAGTACACTGAAAAGCCCGTCGGTCCCTTTCCAAGGATGACTCTCACCCTTCAATTCGGATCAATACGTGGGCTTTGACGGGATGCGGCATGGAGAAGACTCGGTTGCATCGCATTTACCAGAGACTGCGGAAATTTCTGAATCACCCGGGGGAACTTTTTCTCGTCCAGTCGATCGAAACGCAAACGCTCTTCATCTGCCGGAAGGAGACGATCGTCGAGCGGTTTGATTGCTCCACTTCCCGGTTCGGCACCGGTATTCGAGAGAACTCGTTCAAGACACCGCCTGGCCTCCATCGGATCACGGATAAGATCGGGTCTGGCGCGCCTCCGGGCCGCATTTTCAAAGGGCGCAAAGATACAGGCGTCGACTGGGATCAGCGCCCGATCGAAGAGAACCTGATACTGACGCGCATTCTGCGGCTGGAAGGTCTTGAGCAAGGGATCAATAAAGGCGCGGGGGTCGATTCCTATGAACGCTTCATCTATATTCACGGTACCAACAAGGAGGCTCTCATAGGTACGCCCCTCTCCCACGGATGCCTCTGTTTACGGAATCAGGACGTCGTCCGCCTGTTTGAACTGGTCAATGAAGGCACGCTTGTCTACATCGATCCTCCGCCAGTAATTATCGGCGATACTGTTTGCCGAAGCGTTCATTTTACGGGCATTTTCGGCACCGGGATGAGTGCTCTCGCCCAGTATCTGCGCTTTGAAGGTCTCGTCGCTTCCGGTTCCGACCGTTTGCTTGGCAGTGAAGATACCGCCTCCATGCTGCGATCCTTGGAGGCGCTCGGGTGCCTGATCGTTAATCAGGACGGTTCAGGTGTCAGCGCGGATACCGACGTCCTCTGCGTCTCAACGGCAATAGAAGCATCGAACCCTGACATCGCTCTCGCGCGCACACGTGGCATACCCATCGTGCATCGCTCCGATCTGCTCGCCGCACTCATCGCCTCCAAAAGGACAATTGCAGTCGCAGGCACGAGCGGTAAATCGACTGTCACGGCAATGATATTCGAATTCCTGACCGCGTGCGGTAAATCTCCCTCTCTCATAAGTGGTGCGCCCCTCAAGAGGCTCGAACAACAGGGACTTATCGGCAACGCCTTCAGCGGCGCATCCAACCTTCTGGTCGTGGAGGCGGACGAGAGTGACGGAACGGTTGTCAAATATGCTCCGGAGGCGGCGGTTGTTCTCAATGTCTCCAAGGACCACAAGAGCGTTGACGAGTTACGGGACCTTTTTGCAACCCTGGTCTCACGGTCTCAATGGAGTGCATCAAATGCAGACGATCCCACGCTTGCTTCCCTTCGGACAACGCTACGCTTTGGCCGAAACAGTTCTGCTGCGTGGCGACCGGACCATGAACACCTCCTGTCGAGATCAGTGAAGCTTGTACGTAACAATATTGAATACCACCTGCCGCTGCCGGGCATGCATAACCTCGAAAACTTGCGTGCCGCCCTGTGCGTCTGCGAATATTTCGGGTGCGATGAACAGACTCTTGCTCCCGCTGTACGCATGTTTGAGGGTGTAGCGCGGCGCTTCAGCGTAACGGATACCGTAGAAAACGTGCACGTGATAGACGATTTTGCGCACAACCCGGCTAAGATTGCGGCCGCCATAAGCGCAGCGCGCGGTCTTTCCGAGCGCATCATTGCCGTATACCAGCCGCACGGGTTTGGTCCGACACGATTCCTCAGGGATGAGTACATTGAAACATTTCGAACCACCTTTCAGGGCGATGACTCGCTCTATCTCTTGCCGATCTATTACGCCGGCGGCACTGCCCAAAAGGATATTTCCTCTGCGGACATCATACACGGTCTCGGGTCCGTGTCATTCAAGGCAGAAGCGGTGAGCGATCGTACTGAGTTGCTGATCAAGTTGAAAGTCGATGCAAGGCCCGGCGATTCTGTTCTTATCATGGGAGCACGCGACCCCTCGCTGCCCGCCCTGGTCAGGAAGACCGTAACATTGTTCGGCGGTCCCGGCTCGCCATCGCTTTAGTTTTTACCTGAACATGCTGTATATTTTTCCTGTCCTTGAGGTCTCGAGTTGGTATCGGTCATAATAACCACATACAACAGGCGCAAGTACCTTAAACCTGCAGTCGAATCGGTCCTTGCACAGGACTATCCTGACAAAGAAATCATCGTTATTGACGACGGGTCGGATGATGCCACCGAGGATGAGGCGCGCACGCTTCCGGTGCGCTATGTCTGGAAAGAGAACGGTGGCATATCGAGCGCCCGGAACCTGGGCATCAGTCTCGCTAAGGGGGATTTCATTGCATTCCTCGACGTGGATGACCTGTGGCTCAAGGGGAAACTTTCCATGCAGATGCGCATGATGGAAGAAACGGGAAATCTCATCTCATATACGGACGAGATCTGGGTGCGTAACGGAAAGAGACTGAACCAGGGAAAGAAACACCGCAAGTATTCCGGGTTCATTTACGAGCGGTGCCTCCCTCTCTGCATCATCAGTCCCTCTTCCGCGGTGGTAGCAAGAAAAGTGTACGACGATGTGGGGCTGTTTGATGAGACGCTGCCCGCCTGCGAGGACTACGACATGTGGCTGCGCATCGCGTGCCGGCACCCGGTGCTCTTCATCGCCAAACCGCTCATTGTGAAGCAGGGCGGTCATGCAGACCAGCTCTCGCGCCGGTATGAAGCCATGGACCGGTTCAGGATCGCGAGTCTCCTCAAGATGCTTTCCGGGCAGGTGCTGACACCTGAGCAACGTGCGGCAACGCTCGATGAGCTGAAAACGAAGTGTGCAGTTTACGCAGAAGGCGCACAAAAGAGAGGCAAACACGATGAGGCGGCAAAATACGCGGCACTTGCGGACAGCCTAACGGCATCCCCTCTGCCCTCGAACCAGGGGACATTCTAAGTCCCAGATGCCCTCGTGGGGGCCGCCCATACACGATGTTCGGCTGTCGTAATTCTAGATAATTGGCCGTAGCGCGCGGTGCGCGCCAGCATCCAATCACTAAAATGGTTCTGCTGGACCTGACCCTGGCCCCAGGACCTCGGACCCTATGTTGTACCGGATACTCGCCGATCTTGCAGTGTTTGTTCACTTTCTCTGGATTCTCTTTCTGATTTTTGGCGCCCTGGCGGGAAGGAGACACAAAGTCGTAAAGGTGATCCACTTGTCCGGGCTTCTCTTTGCGGTCATCCTACATGTCTTCTCATTGATATGCCCTCTCACGTATGCGGAGATATATTTTACAAGACTGGCAGACCCGACCGCAGCATACAGCGGATCGTTCATCATACATTATATTGACCGGCTCATTTACATTGCCTTGCCGCCAATTATTTTGCTCGCGCTTACGATAGCCCTCGCCCTCTTTAACGTTCTGGTTTATTTCATCCGGAAATGACCATTTCCGTATCTCATTTTACACAACTAAACTTGTGTACAAGAACGAGCGGGTGGTTGTGAACTTGTGATGGCTGTTTCTATAGTCATTCCACCTCATTGTTAGTCTTGTGAAAGATTGCTCACGCTTGTGAACTTGAGAAATTTCTCTTGACAACAATTTCGGGTTCCGTACTATAATGGGGGACTGTAGCAGACCGGCCGAAAACACAAAGGAAAAATAAGGAGGAGAGCATGCCGTACGACGCGACAAAGATGGCGGATTGGGAAATTTCGGAAGCTGCAGAAGCCAACATGAAATCGATCTGGCAGCTGGGCGAGGAGATGGGGTTGCAGAAGGATGAGATCATGCCGTACGGCCGCATCGGCAGGGTAGACTTCATGAAGGTGATTAACCGCCTCGGAAACAAGCCGGACGGTAAGTACATCGAAGTCACGGCAATCACGCCCACACCATTGGGCGAAGGCAAGACCACCACCTCGATGGGTCTGGTGGAAGGCCTGGGAAAAAGAGGAAAGAGCGTGTGCGGCGCCATTCGCCAGCCTTCCGGCGGTCCGACCATGAACATAAAGGGTAGTGCGGCAGGAGGTGGAAATGCTCAGGCTATTCCATTGACGGAATTTTCTCTCGGCCTGACAGGCGACATCAACAACATCATGAACGCGCACAACCTTGCCATGGTGGCGCTCACATCGAGAATGCAGCACGAGCGGAACTACACGGATGAGGAACTGGGCAAGAGAAAGCTGAAAAGGCTTGCTATTGACTCGAAGAATGTGCAGATGGGATGGATCATTGATTTTTGCGCTCAGACACTCCGGAATATCGTCATCGGTCTGGGCGGAAAGATGGACGGCTTCCTGATGCAGTCACGCTTTGATATCGCGGTGAGTTCTGAAGTCATGGCGATACTCTCCATAGCCAGGGACCTGAAGGACCTGAGGGAGAGGCTCGGAAAGATCACGGTCGCATACGACAGACTGGGTAATGCCGTCACGTGTGACGACCTTGAGGTCGCCGGCGCCATGACCGCGTTCATGAGAGAGAGCGTCAACCCGACCTTACTGCAGACAGTGGAAGGCCAACCGGTATTCGTCCACGCAGGGCCGTTCGCGAACATCGCAGTCGGTCAGTCATCCATCGTAGCTGACCGCATAGCCTTGAAGCTCTTTGATTACAACGTCACAGAAAGCGGTTTTGCCGCGGACATCGGGTTCGAGAAGTTCTGGAATGTGAAGTCGAGAATCAGCGGACTCAAGCCGAACGTGTCGGTCATTACAGCCACGATACGGGCACTCAAGATGCATGGCGGCGGTCCAAGGGTTGCCCCGGGCCTACCGCTTCCCGCGGAGTACACAAAAGAGAACCTGCCGTTACTGGAGAAAGGCATGGCAAATCTCATCCACCACATCAATACCGTCAAGCTCTCCGGCATGAAGCCGGTTGTCTGCATCAATAGTTTCCACACAGACACGAAGGATGAGATAGCGATGGTGCGGAAATTCGTGGAGCAGGCAGGCGCCAGGGTTGCGGTGTCAGAGCACTGGTTGAAAGGCGGAGACGGAGCGCTTGAGCTGGCAGACGCTGTTATAGATGCGTGCAATGAAAAGGCGGACTTCAACTTCCTGTACCCGCTGCAAATGCCCCTTCGCCAGAGAGTCGACGTCATCGCCAAGAACGTGTACGGAGCGGACGGAGTCTCGTGGACCCCGGAGGCGGAAGCAAAGGCCAAGAAGTTTGAATCGGATCCCGACAAGCAAGATTACTTCACGATGATGGTGAAGACGCACTTGAGCCTCTCACACAATCCGGACTGGAAGGGTGTGCCCAAGGGTTGGGTGCTTCCTGTCCGGGATGTGCTCATATTCTCGGGAGCAAAGTTCCTCTGCCCGGTGACGGGTGCGATAACCCTCATGCCCGGAACGGCCTCTGACCCGGCATTCAGAAGAATCGACGTAGACGTGAACACAGGCAAGGTGAAGGGGCTATTCTAAGGAGGGCTGAACCGGGGGCTGGCCGTCCGAAAGGTAGGGCGACAACCTGAGACTTATTTCTTGAGCGGTCTGTTTCAAATGGGTGATCACGTGGGGGAGCTTATCATCGCTCAGTGAGCTCGTAAACCCCACCACCCACAGCGCGCCAATAGGGAAGCGACCAGAGTAGATGAGTGTTGATACAGCACGTATGCCTTTGAGGTATTCTTCAAAATCGAGGGCATACCCGCGCGCCCTGGTCAGCTCGATCTCGGCGATATATTTCTCGACATCGGTGGGGCTGTTTTCTGTGTACCGCCGAAGTTCGTTGGCCGTCAAGAAAGTGCGAAGCTGTTCGTTATCGAAGGTGGACAGAAAGATCTTCCCTACGACGCCGGAGACGAGCCTTAGACGAGCGCCCACAGGCGAGGAGATCTTCAACTCCCGTTTTGGCTCCACTACGTCGAGCACCTTGACTGTGTCATCCTCTCTCACGCCCAGGAAGACCGACTCATCGACCAGTTCCACGAGCTTTTCCAGGAAAGATCGCGCAACCGTGGTGAGATCGGTGGCCCGGAGCACCCTTTTTGAAAGCTCGAATAGCTCACTGCCCGCCATGTACTTCTTGGTCGCATCGATCTTGGTCGCGAAGCCTTCCTCCTCAAGGGACTTGAGAATCCCGAAGGTGGTGCTTTTGCTCAGGGAGAGCGCGCGTGCAATCTCCGTGACGCCTAGAGGCTTGTTCTCTTTCACGATGAACTTGATGATGTCAAGCGCTTTTTTCAGTGCAGGGGCATTGTACATTTTTTCACTATACTGAACTATTTTTAGGTATAATACCTTTTGCAGATTGTCTTGTCAATGATAAGTGTTGGCAAGGTAAAAGAGGCTTGACAGAGGTGTCAAAACCGTATTATGCTAGTTAACACGTTTAGAATGCTGAACAAAACGGGGCTGTAGGGGAGTTATGTGCCCGGCCGTTCGCGTGCTTGATTACGCGGAGAGGGTCGGAGAACGTCTTTTTACACGTTATACACCTCAAATGTTTCCAGCGAGGTTGGTGTTAGTTGCCTAGCCAGCAGAGGGTAAAATTTCTTCCGAGTGACAGGGTGCTCGTCGCATCGGAAGGTGAGAGCATCCTCGAGCTCGCCATGAAGTCGGGGATCCACATCAACGCGAGTTGTGGCGGCAATGGCGCGTGCGGTAAATGCCGCGTCAAGGTCCTGGAAGGAAATGTACGCTCTGCGCCGCACCCGAAGATACCCCACTACGAGTATGAGAGCGGGACAAGGCTTGCCTGCATGACAGTGCCCCTGGAGGATATCGTCATCGAGATACCCTTCGAGTCACAGGTCGACAGGTCGGCGCTCAAACGAAAAAGAGAAGCAACCCATGTGCTCACCGCCGCTGACCTGGACCAGCTCGTAAAGGACTGGGAGGTCGACCCGGCGGTCTACAAGAAGTATGTGGAACTCGACCCGCCCTCCCCTGAGGACAACATTAATGACCTCGGCCGCCTGATGCGGGAACTGAGGAAGAAGCACGAGGTCGACGATGTATCGGTTGATTTCCGGGCCCTGATGAAACTCGCCCGGGTGCTGCGCGAGGCGCACTGGAAGGTCACGCTGACGCTCGTTGTGACACGGCGCGGGCTCAAGCTCATCAATGTGGAGCCGGGCAACACTGAGAACAAGAACTATTCGATAGTGATAGATATCGGGACGACTACTGTCTGCGGGCAGCTTCTCGACCTGGCCAACTGCAATATCTACCAGCGCGTGGAGGACCTGAGCAACGGCAGCCAGGTCTGTACGCTGGGCGAGGCATCCGACTACAATGCGCAGATCAGTTACGGGGAAGATGTGATCACGCGCATCCTGTACTCGCAAAAGGCAGGCGGTCTCAAGCGCATCCAGGAAGTGGTCATCAATACCATCAATGGATTGATCAAGGAACTGCTCGAAATGAGCGGTGTTCACGTTGAGGATGTTTCACACCTTGTTTTTGCGGGGAACACAACCATGACGCACCTCGCGCTAGGCCTGGAGCCCCGCTACATCATGCTCGCCCCGTATACCCCGACCGCCAACTTCATCCCGCCTGTACGGGCGGTCCACCTCGGCCTGAACCTCAGGGACCACGTCCACATCTATATATTCCCGTGCGTCGCATCGTATGTAGGCGGCGACATCGTGGCAGGCGTGCTCGGTTCAGGCATCTTTCAGCGTTCTGACATCACCCTGTTCATGGACATAGGGACGAATGGAGAACTGGTCGTCGGGAATAAGGACTGGCTCACCTGTGCGTCCTGTTCGGCGGGGCCTGCATTCGAGGGCGGGGGCATCAAGTTCGGCATGAGGGCAGGCAAGGGCGCCATCGAGCAGGTGCGCATCAACCCCACGACATACGAGCCCATGATACTCACGATCGGAAGGGCGAAACCGGCGGGCATCTGCGGGTCTGGCCTGATCGACATCGTTGCCGAGCTTCTCGAGACGGGCATTGTTGACCAGAACGGCAAGTTCAACAGAGACCTGCCCACACAAAGGGTCAGAGAAGCCGACTCAGGTTTCGAGTACGTGCTGAGTTACGCAGCCGAGACCCAGATCGGCCGGGACATCGTGATCACCGAGGTCGACCTCGACAACCTTATCCGCGCCAAGGCAGCGATCTACGCGGGCTGCAAGGTGCTGCTCGACAACGTGGGGCTTACCTTTGCCGACGTCAACACCATCATGATCGCAGGCGGGTTCGGTCATTACATCGACATAGAGAAGGCACAGATGATAGGCCTGCTTCCTGACGCGCCGTCTGAGAAGTTTATTTTCGTGGGGAACGGTTCGCTTCTGGGTGCGAGACTCCTCTCTTTTTCAAAGGAGCTCCTGCGCGAAACAGAAAGGATCGCCCGCACCATGACAAATATAGAGCTCTCGAACAGCCCGAAGTTCATGGACGAGTTCATTGCGGCCATGTTCCTGCCGCACACTGACGAGAAGGCGTTCCCGTCTGTCATGGAACAGTTGAGGGGCAGCAAAGAGGCGGGAGTATCGAATGCCTAAGATTTGCGCGTTCGCAGGCAAGGGAGGGGTGGGCAAGACAACGATCACCGCCATGCTGGTCCGTTTTCTCATGGAAAAGACGAACAACGAGCCGATCCTCGCCGTGGATGCTGATCCCAACTCCAACCTGAACGAGATGCTCGGTGCGCAGGTGAATGTGACCATCGGCGAAGCCAGGGAATCGATCAAGAAGGAAGTGCCGGCCGGAATGGCCAAAGACACCTGGATCGAGATGAAGGTGCACGAGGCGGTCATAGAGAATAAGGGGTATGACCTGCTTGTTATGGGAAGGCCGGAAGGGACTGGGTGCTACTGCGCAGCCAACAGCCTCGCCAAGAAACACATCGACCTCTTGAAAGAGAATTATGCATATGTTGTGATCGACAACGAGGCAGGCATGGAGCACATGAGCAGACTCGTGACCACGGACGTGGACCACCTGTTTGTCGTCTCTGATGCGTCTGCGCGAGGGCTTCTGACGGCCAAGAGGATCCTGGAGTTGATCACCGAGCTCAACCTCAATATCGCCAAGACACACGTACTCATCAACCGGTTGCAGGACAAGGACGGGTTGGAGCTGGCTCATGTGGCCGAAGCTAAAGGCATGGCAGTGACGGGCGTGATCAGGTACGATTCGACGATCGTGGAAGGGGATGTAAAGGGCTACACGGTTTTCTCGTTGAACGGAAAATCCATGGCCCTTCAGGATGCGTACAGCATCTTTGAGAAAACATTATGGGGAAAGGAGTAGCATATGGCGGCGAAGATCATCAGCGGGACCGAAATAGCTGCGCAGATCAGGGAGGAGATAAAGCAGGAGACGGCTGCGTTCAAGGAGAAGACCGGTGTTGTGCCGGGCCTTGTAACGATCCTCGTGGGTCAGAACCCTGCGTCGATCAGTTATGTAACGGCAAAAGGGAAGACTGCAAAGGAGCTGGGCTTTTACTCCATCCAGGATGATCAGCCGGAGAACATCACGGAAGATGTGCTTCTCGCCTTGATCGACAAGTACAACAAGGATCCGAAGATTCACGGTATCCTTGTCCAGTTGCCGTTGCCCAAGCACGTCAACGAGACGAAAGTGCTCTATGCCATAGATCCCAACAAGGACGTGGATGCATTCCATCCCGTCAACGTAGGTAAGCTGGTCATAGGTGAAGCGGCCTTTTACCCGTGCACGCCTTACGGGATTCAGCAACTCCTGATCAGGAGCGGCGCAAAGACGGACGGCGCCGAAGTGGTGGTCGTGGGAAGAAGCAACATCGTGGGAAAACCGATTGCCAACATGCTCCTCCAGAAGGCAAAGGGCGCAAACGCCACCGTTACGATCTGTCACACGGCAACCAAGGACATGACATTTCACACGAAACGCGCGGACATCCTGATCGTGGCAGCGGGCCGTCCCAAGGCGATCACCGCCGACATGGTCAAGGAGGGTGTCGTTGTCATCGATGTGGGTGTCAACAGGATCGGTATGACACCGGAAGGCAAGGCGAAGCTGGCGGGCGATGTGGACTTTGACGGGGTGAAGGAAAAGGCGGCTGCCATAACACCTGTGCCGGGTGGTGTGGGGCCGATGACGATTACCATGCTCATGCTCAACACGCTGAAGGCGGCGAAAGTTGCGGCAGGAGTAAACCAGTGAACAGTGATAAGTGGCCAGTGATCAGTGAAAGACCTGAAAGCGAGTCACTGAAAGCATAGAGAAGCTCTGAGAGAATCCAAAAGGGAGGGATCCATGGGAGATTACAGGTACGAAGAGAAGACGGGGTTTGACGGCAAGAAGGTGAAGGTGCTGGGACCGACGTACGAAGAGGGCAAGCCGGAGGGTAAGGTTGACTGGGAAGAGAAATTCGAGTCAACCGAAGGCCGGCTCAACTACCTCAAGACCGCGCTCAGGTACTGGTACAGCAAAGACTGGTTCGGCAGTGAGAAAAGAAAATCGGAGGCATAGAAAGGGGGTATCCCGATGGCTTTTCAGATTCCCAAGGTCAGTTACAGTGGCAAGATCAAAGAGGTGTCCATAGGCTCGGGACCGAAGGCGGTCAAGGTTGGAGGTGAAACATGCTATCCCTTCCACCTGTTCGAGGGTGAGATGCCGAACCCCCCAAAGGTTGCCTTTGAGGTATGGGACTATCAACCGGAGGATTGGCAGGAGTGGGCTGTTGAGCCCTACAAAGATGTCATACACGATCCTGCTGCGTGGGCAAAGAAGTCTCAGGATGCGTATGGCGCGGAGCTCATCGCACTCCTCCTGAAGAGTGCCGACCCGAACGGCATGAACCGGGCGGTGGAGGATGTGGTGAAGACGGTGAAGAGCGTGGCAGACGCCATCACCGTGCCCCTGCTCGTCTGGGGATGCGTGAATGACGAGAAAGACGCGGTACTGCTCCGGCAGGTTGCGGAGGCGTGCGAGGGCAAGAACGTCGCCATCGGCCCTGTAGTCGAAAAAAACTACAAGCAGATCGGCGCAATGGCCATCGGGTACAACCAGGTCGTCATGGCCTCAACACCGATCGACGTGAACCTCGCCAAGCAGCTCAACATCCTTCTCGGCAACCTGGGCGTGCAGGAGGACAGGCTCCTGGTCGATCCCACAACGGGCGGGCTCGGCTATGGCCTGGAGTATTCATACTCCGTGATGGAACGCGACCGGATGGCGGCCCTCACCCAGGAGGACGTGAAGCTGCAGTTCCCGCTCGTCTGCAACATGGCGCACGAGGTGTGGAAGACGAAAGAGACAAAGCTGAAGAAGGATGACAACCCCAAGCTGGGCGACGAGAAGAGACGTTCCATCCTGATGGAGGCGGTTACCGCCATGTCGCTGCTCACGGCCGGTGCGGACATATTGATAATGAGACACCCTGACGCCATCAAACTGGTGCAGGGCATGATCAAGGAATTACTGTAAACAAGGGGGATACAATGGCAGATGAGAAAGTAAGAAGTGTGGACAACGCAACAGTACAGATGATCGAGAAGGCGCAGAAAGAGAACATCAGCACGTCCTTCTTCAGGGCAGACGACATCAAGCCCTGCCCTATCGGCGTTGAGGAAAGCTGCTGCAAAATCTGTGCGATGGGGCCGTGCCGGATGCCTCGCTCCAAGAAGGGCGAGGAGAAGGTCAGGACAGGCGTTTGCGGCGCAACTGCAGAGACGGTGGTGGCGAGAAACTTCGCCCGCAAGATAGCGGCGGGTACCGCGTCTCACTCTGACCACGCGCGTGAGACCGTCGAAACCTTTTTGAAAACCGCAAAAGGGCAGGCACAGGGCTTCGCCATCAAAGACGAGATGAAGCTCCTGGAGGTGGCGCTCGATTTCGGCATCGATGTGGAAGGCAAGGATACGAAACAGATTGCGATCGAGGTGGGCGAGAAGGCGCTCGGCGAGTTCGGTAAACAGAAGGGCGAGCTCATCTACATAAAGAAGGCGCCCCTCAAGAGACAGGAGATCTGGCGAAAGCTGGGTGTTGTGCCGAGAGGCATCGACCGGGAAGTCGTGGAGATGATGCACCGCACGCATATGGGCGTGGACCAGGATTACAAGCACATCATGCTCCATGCGACCCGCGTTGCGCTGGCTGATGGCTGGGGCGGATCGATGATCTCGACCGACCTGCAGGATGTGATGTTCGGAACGCCTGTACCGGTGCTCGGCACCTTCAACATGGGCGTGTTCAAAGAAGATGAGGTGAACGTGGTTGTGCACGGGCACGAGCCGCTTTTGCCCGAGCTTCTTGTCACGGCGAGCCGCGATCCGGAGATTAAGGCGCTGGCGCTGAAAGTGGGCGCAAAGGGCATCAACCTGGCCGGCATGTGCTGCTCGGCAAACGAGGTCCTGATGCGTCACGGCATCCCGTGCGCAGGCAACTTCCTGCAGCAGGAACTGGCAATGGTAACGGGTGCGGTCGAAGTGATGACCGTGGACGTGCAGTGTGAGATGCAGGGGTTACAGGACGTGGCAGAGTGCTTCCACACGAAGCTGATAACCACCTCTGACAGGGCGAAGATCGAGGGCGCCCTGCACATGGAATTCCATCCGGAGACCGGCCTCGATACAGCCAAGGCCATCCTGAAGCTGGCTATCGAGAACTACCCGAACCGTCGTCACGCGGTCTACATTCCATCCGAATCGCAGGACGCGGTGGTCGGCTTCAGCCATGAAACCATAAACTACCTTCTGGGCGGGCTCTTCAGGGCAAGCTACAAGCCGCTCAATGATAATATCATCAATGGACGGATCCGTGGCGTTGCCGGCGTGGTCGGCTGCAACAACGTGCGCACCGTTCACGACTCCGCGCACCTTGCCATGATCAAAGAATTGATCAAGAACGACGTGATCGTCCTGACCACGGGCTGCGCCGCCATGGCGGCCGGCAAGGCAGGACTCCTGACGCCTGAAGCAGCAAGGCTGTATGGAGGCGCAGGGTTAGCCGAGGTCTGCGAGGCAGTCGGTATCCCGCCTGTGCTCCACATGGGCGCGTGCGTCGACAACACGAGAATCCTTATCGCCGCGACTGCACTGGTGAAGGAAGGCGGCTTGGGCGATGATATCAGCGATCTGCCGGCAGCCGGTGCGGCACCCGAGTGGATGAGCGAAAAGGCGCTGGCGATCGGCCAGTACTTCGTGGCATCGGGCGTCTACACGGTGTTCGGCACCACGTGGCCGACGCTGGGCAGCGAAAAAGTGACCAAGCACCTCTTTGAGGAACACGAGGATTTGTACAAGGGCAAGTGGGCATTTGAGCCGGATCCCATCAAAGCAGCCGGCATGATGATCGCCCACATCGACAAGAAACGGCAGGCCTTGGGACTCGACAAGGCCAGGGAAAGAGTTCTGTTCGACATGGCCATGAGACGGGCCTTAGACTAAGCGAGGAGGCGGAGCATGTCAAAGATTATAGCGTCAGCAGCCATCAGAGGCGCGCACAAGATCTACAATATGGTCGAGGCCAAGTATAAAGAGGTCCTTGATAAGTACGGGCCCAACCAGGAGATAGGGTTCCCGAACACCGCATACTATCTCCCGATCATCTACGCGATGACCGGCATCAGTGTTTCAAAGCTTGAAGACTGCGACAGGATCCTCAAACTCTGCAAGAAGATGATCCCGCCGCCCGTCAGGGAGAAGACGCACCTGCCATACCTCGCGCCCACGCTGGATGCGGGCATGGCCACGTTTTTCGTTGAAGAGTTGTATGAAGCCTTCCGCTATCTGGAGAACCCCGACTGGTACGCAAACGGGGAAGATCCTACAGACAAGACGATCTGGCTGGGTGCAGCAAGCGACCTGATTTTCCGTAAACGAGGCGTTGAGTTTGTGGACGGCACTGCGCCGGGATTCGCTGCAATCGTCGGGGCGGCCCCGGACGCGCAGACAGCGGCAAAGATAGCACTGGAGTTGCAGGAGAAGAACCTCTACGTCTTCATGTGCGCCGAGAACGGCGGAAAGAGATTCTCTGAACAGCTCGTTGAGGCGGGCGTGCAGGTAGGCTGGCCCACGAGGCTCGTTTCATTCGGTCCCGACATCTATCAAGCAGTGTTTGCCATCGGCTTTGCCTGCCGAGTGGCCATGGCCTTCGGCGGCGTGAAGCCGGGTGACTTCAGGCGTAACCTCATTTACAACAAGGACAGGACCTATGCGTTCGTCATGGCGCTGGGCGATGTGACCGATGAGTGGTATGCGAATGCGGCAGGCTGTATCAACTGGGGATTCCCCGCCATTGCCGACACGCCTATCCCTGAGGTCCTGCCCACGGGTATCTGCACGTATGAGCACGTGGTCTCGAACGTGCCCCACGACAATATCGTGCAGAAGGCGGTTGAGGTGCGCGGCCTCAAAGTCCAGGTCGCCAAGGTGCCTGTGCCTGTCTCGTACGGCCCTGCCTTCGAAGGCGAGCGCGTGAGGGGCGAGGACATCTATCTTGAGATGGGCGGCGGCAAGACAGTCGCCGTCGAGTGGACCACCACCAAGCGCATGGAAGACGTGGAAGACGGAAGGGTTGAGGTGGTTGGGCCTGACGTCGGCGATGTGCAGGCGGGTACGCGACTCCACTTTGCTATGGTGGCTGAAGTGGCGGGCCGTAATTTCCAGGAGGACTTTGAGCCGATCCTGGAGCGGCAGAATCACCACCTGATCAACCAGGCCCAGGGTGTCATGCACATAGGCCAGAGGGACATCGCATGGATCCGCGTGGCAAAGCAGGCGGTTGAGAAGGGATTCAAGCTGGAGCATATAGGAAAGATCATCCACGCCAAGTATCATCAGGACTTCGGCGCGATATTCGACAAGGTACAGATCAAGATCTACACGGACGAGCCAAAGGTGAGGGAGGTCCTGGAACATGCCAGGGCATCATATAATCACCGTGACGCACGAGTTGAGAACATGACGGATGAATCTATTGACACGTTCTACTCATGCACGCTCTGCCAGTCTTTTGCGCCGAACCACGTGTGCGTGGTGGCGCCCGAGCGGACCGGTCTTTGCGGCGCATACAACTGGCTCGACTGCCGCGCCTCTTACGAGATCAATCCTGAGGGGCCGAACCAGCCGATCCAGAAGGGTGAGGTGCTCGATGCGCGGTACGGCCAGTTCAAAGGCGCGAATGACTTTGTCTTCAAGGCCTCACGGCAGAAGGTGAACAACGTGAGTTTCTACAGCCTGATGGTCGATCCGATGACCACGTGCGGTTGCTGCGAGTGTATTGCCGCAGTGCTCCCCATGTGTAACGGCATCATGACTGTTGACCGTGATTACACGGGCATGACGCCATGCGGCATGAAGTTCACCACGCTCGCTGGTTCGGTCGGCGGTGGTGCCCAGTCGCCGGGCTTCCTGGGACACAGCAAGTATAACATCACCCAGAGGAAGTTCCTCGTAGGTGACGGCGGTCTTGCTCGGGTGGTCTGGATGCCCAAGCGCTTGAAAGAAGAGATCCACGAGCGTCTTCTGAAGAGAGAACAGGAACTCGCGATCCCGGGTCTCCTGAACATGATTGCCGACGAGACCGTGGCAACGACTGAGGACGAGGTGTTGGCCTATATCACCGAGAAAGGGCATCCGGCACTGACTCTGGAATCGATACTGTAAGAAGGGGGCGACAGGTAGCGGAAACGCTTTAAAAGGGAAGATGGTGAGATGCCATCGCGGACCCGCCGCTGTGAGGGGGGACGAAAGCTCATGACAAGCCACTGGCGGACGCCGGGAAGGCGGAGCTTGAGGATGATCCCCGAGCCAGAAGACCTGCCTGAAGCCATGTACGTGCATTCTCCTCGAGGTTGGGAGCGGACATCATACTGAAAGGAGACGAGTATGGGACTCACTGGAATCCAGATCTTCAAGCTTCTTCCCAAGACCAACTGCGGGGACTGCGGTTTTCCCACCTGCCTTGCTTTTGCTATGGCCCTGGCTGCGGCCAAGGCGGAACTTGAAAAATGCCCGTTTGTCTCTGCCGAGGCAAAGGAGCAGCTCTCTGAAGCCAGCGCGCCGCCCATCAGACAGGTAACGGTCGGCGTGGGTGATTACGCGGTTAAGGTGGGCGGTGAAACAGTGCTCTTCAGGCACGAAAAGACCTTCTTCAACAAACCGGGTCTTGCAGTGCTCATCACTGATGCAATGGATGATGGCGAGGTGGACAGGCGGTTTGGCAAGCTCGCCGAGCTCCAGTTCGAGCGCGTGGGGCTCAACCTGCGGCCGGAGCTGGTTGCACTGAAGAACACGGGGAACAAGGATAAGTTTTTGAACCTCGTTAAGAAAGCAGCCGCCTCACCCTACGGCATCATCCTCATGTCCGCGGATGCCGGGGCGATGAAGGAGGCGCTTGACGTCGCGAAAGAGAAGAAGCCGCTCATCTACGCGGCGACCAAGGATAACGCGGATGCGTTTGGCGCGTTAGCCAAAGAGGCCGCGTGCCCGCTCGCAATAAAAGGGGAGAGCATGGACGACCTGATCGCCCTGAGCGAGAAGCTTGCAGGCATGGGACTCAAAGACCTCATGCTCGACTCAGGCGCACGGAGCGTGAAGCAGGGTTTTCAGGACCAGATCTCCATACGGAGGGCAGCGCTCCAGAGCCGCTTCAGGCCGCTCGGATTTCCCACGATCACCTTCCCGTGCGAGATGACGGACGACGTGATGAAGGAGACGCTCATCGCCGCTCTCTTTGTCGCGAAGTACGCAGGAATCATCGTCCTCTCCGACTTCGAAGGGGAGAACGTGTTCCCGCTTCTCCTCGAGCGGCTCAACATTTACACTGACCCGCAGCGGCCCATGACCACGGAGCAGGGCATCTACCCGATCAACAACCCGGATCAGAACTCGCCCGCGCTCGTGACGTGCAACTTCTCTCTCACCTACTTTATTGTAACGGGTGAGATCGAAAACTCAAGGGTGCCCACGTGGCTCTGCGTCATGGACACGGAGGGCTTGTCCGTCATGACAGCGTGGGCAGCGGGCAAATTCGTGGGCGACGCAGTCGGGCCATTCATCAAGAAGTCCGGCCTTGCAGAGAAGATTGGCCACAAGAAGCTGGTGATACCAGGTTACGCAGCGAGCATCCTGGGTGACCTGGAAGAGGAGCTGCCAGGCTGGGAGATCATCGTGGGTCCGCGTGAGGCAGCACATTTACCGGCATTCTTGAAGCAGTGGAAATAGAGCAGGGTTCAGGGTCCCGTGGCAAGGGTCCAGTCAAGCTTCTGTTTTCCGGACCCAGGACCCAGGCCCCTTGACCCGATTTCTTAAAGGAGGATTTCATGGTACTGCGCATAGGGGAGAATCTGAACGTTATAGCAAAGAAGATAGGTGAAGCGCTGAAGGACCGGGACCCGGGTCCCATCCGGGAGATGGCAGAGGCTGAGGCAAAGGCAGGCGTGGACCTGATCGACATCAACCTGGGGCCTGCGAGGAAGGCGGGCGCCGAGCTCATGGAGTGGGTGGTGAAGACGGTCCAGGAAGTGGTGCCGCACATCCCGCTCTCACTTGATACGAGCAATGTGGAGGCCATGGAGGCAGGGCTGAAAGTGCATAAAGGCAGACCGCTCATCAACTCCATCTCTGCTCGGCCGGAGCGGATGGAGGCGCTGGTACCGCTTGCTCAGAAGTATAAGGCACCCTACATCGCGCTCATGCTCGGGGTGGAAGGTATCCCGAGAGATGCGAATGAGCGGGGCATGCTCGCTGCCGAGCACCTGGCAAAGGCGGCCCAGTTCGGTATCCCGGAAGAGGATCTCTGGGTCGATCCCATCGTGCTGCCCATCAACACACAGCAGATACAGGTGCAGGGCTGCACCGAGTTCATCATGATGATGCCTGACATCGCGCCGACCTGCAAATCGACCTGCGGCCTTTCCAATATCTCCAACGGGGCGCCGGCGCATCTCAGGGGCATACTGAACAGGACCTACCTGATCATGATCAAGCGGTATGGCATGTACTCGGCCATAGTCGACGCATTCGACGAAGAGATGGCAGCCATCTGCCAGGACAAGATGCCCGGGCTGGAGGCGCTCGTCCACAAGGTCATGGACGGCGAGCCGGTCGATACGTCGAAGCTCTCAAAAGAAGAGGTCGATTACGTGAAGACCGCGAGGGTCCTGCTGGGCCAGACGCTCTACTCGGACTCGTGGCTTGAGCTGTGAGGGTCAGAGGGCTCTAAAAGGTCCATGCGACTGCTTAGATTAATAAAGGACCGTAACATTTAGATATTTGAATATGTGGGCCTGGGACGCTCAGCGTAACCCGGGCCTTCATACTGCGAGGAATGAGCATGAATGATCTCGGGTTCCTGAAAGAAGTGGAAAGTGCTACCGGTGAGAACATAGGCGCGTGCTACCAGTGCTACCGGTGCACGAACGGCTGTCCCGCGCTCCCGGAGATGGATGCCCAGCCGCACCAGATCATCCGGTATGTGATCCTGGGAGAGCGTGAGAAGGCCTTGACGTCGAAGACGATCTGGTCCTGCCTCCAGTGTACAACGTGCAGTATCCGTTGCCCGAACGACATCGACATCGCCCGCGTCATCGATACGCTGCGCAAGATCTCCGTGAAGGAAGGCAAGGCCACGGACCTGGACACGTGGAAGTTCGACACGTTTTTCCTGGAGAGCGTGAAGAAGCACGGCAGGCTCTATGAGATGGAAACCATCATGAAGTACAAGCTTGCGAAGAAGGACCTCTTCTCAGACACGAAGATGGGCATCACCATGATGGCTAAGGGACGCATGGGATTATTGCCTCACAACATAAAGGATAAGAAGGGCATGAAAGCCCTGTTTGAAAAGTCGCAAGGAGAGTAATATGGCGGCAACGCTCGCGTATTATCCCGGATGCTCGCTCAAGTCGTCGAGTAAATTCTACGAGGCATCCATACAGAAGATATTCGGTACGTACGGGATCAAGCTCAAGGAGATCGATGACTGGTCCTGCTGCGGCGCATCAGCGGGTCACACGGTGGATGAGCGGCTGGCCCACGCGCTTGCCGCGCGGAACCTGGCCCTGGCCGAGGCGCAGGAAGCAGATCTTTTCGCCCCCTGTTCCGCCTGCTACACCCGGTCAAAAGTGACCAATGAGATGATCCGCTCGAACTCATCGCTGCAGGCAGAGATGAACGAGGTGATTGCCCCGCTTTCGACCAGTGCCTCGATCGAGGTGAAGAACATCATCGAGGTCTTTGGCGACTACGTGGGAGCGGAGACAATCGCGAAGGACAGGAAGTTCGATCTGTCGGGGATCAAGGTCGTTCCATACTATGGCTGCGTTCTGACGCGCCTGATGCGGGTCAGGCCGTATGACGACAAAGAGAACCCGGAGAGCATGGACGAACTTCTCTTTGCACTGGGCGTGAAGCTCGTAAGTTGGCCATTCAAGATGGAATGCTGCGGTGCAGGCAAGACGCTCACCAATAAAGATATGACAATCCGCCTCTCGGACAGGATCATGGACATGGCGATCACGCTGGGCGCCGATGCCGTCGTAACCCCGTGCCCGCTCTGCCAGATGAACCTCGATCTCTTGCCTGCCCTTGGACGAAGCAAAGAGACTCTGCCCGTCCTCTTCCTGTCTGAGGTCTTTGAGCT
>Ga0102851_10000058_pt1 | contig 40489 bp, 27 predicted proteins | sample Mud3Dept3metaG_FD_79558 | JGI IMG/M metagenome (GOLD analysis project Ga0102851, IMG submission 79558) | Freshwater wetland microbial communities from Ohio, USA, analyzing the effect of biotic and abiotic controls - Mud 3 Core 4 Depth 3... | ecosystem: Environmental > Aquatic > Freshwater >... | reverse complement strand
TCCCGGACGAGCTCGATGGTGTCCCGAATGACCGTCAGGTTGCGCAGGCCGAGGAGGTCCATCTTGAGCAGGCCGATCGCTTCGATGTCGCCCATGGCGAACTGGCTCGTGATTTCTCCCTTGACCGACTGATAGAGCGGCATGAACTCGACGAGCGGTCGGGGCGTTATGACGATGCCCGCGGCGTGAATCGAGGGATGCCGGACCTGGCCCTCCAGGTTCCGGGCCACCGACAGCAGGTGGGCGATCTTGGCGTTCTTGTCGCGAAGCTCCCGGAGCTGGGGGATCTTCTCCAGGGCGCCGTCGATGGTCGCCTCCGGGCCGACGGGCGGGATCATCTTGGCGATCCGGTCCACCTCCGGAAGGGGAACCTCCAGCACGCGGCCGACGTCCCGGATGGCCGCCCGGGCGGCCATGGTCCCGAAGGTGATGATCTGGGAGACGTTCTCGCGGCCGTACTTCGTCGTCACGTACTCGATGACCTCCGGCCGGCGCCGGGCGCAGAAGTCGATGTCGATGTCCGGCAGGCTGATGCGCTCGGGATTGAGGAAGCGTTCGAACAGGAGGTCGTATTCGAGCGGGTCGACCTCGGTGATGCCGAGGCAGTAGGCCAGGAAGCTTCCGGCGGCCGACCCGCGGCCGGGGCCGACCGGAATATCCCTCGACCGGGCTGTCTGGATGAGGTCCCAGACGATCAGGAAGTAACCCTCGAAGCCCATCTGGCTGACCAGCCTGAGCTCGCGGTCCAGCCGTTTTTGGTAATCCTCCGGGGGATGGGCCAGCTCGCCCCTCTCCCACTTCGGCTGGAGCTCTTCCCGGCGGAACTTGAAGCCTTCCTTGGCCACGAAAGCCAGGTATTCATCAAGCGGCATATCGTCGGGGGCCTTGAACTGGGGGAGGAAGTGGCCGCCCGAGGGAAAGTCAAAATGGCATTGCGAGGCGATACGGGTCGTGTTCTCGAGAGCCTCGGGAACTTCCTTGAACAGCTCGGCCATCTCGGCGCCCGATTTGAAATAGAACTCCTGGGACCCGAAGCGGATGCGGTCCTGGTCGCTCAGCTTTTTATTGGTCTGGATGCAGAGCAGGATGTCGTGGCTCTCGGAATCCTCCTTGCGCAGGTAGTGGATGTCGTTGGTCGCCACGAGCGGCAGGCCGATCTTGCGGGCCAGCCGGACGAGCTGGACGTTGATGTTTTTCTGAGGCGGGAGGCCGTGGTCCTGGAGCTCGAGGTAAAAATCCCCCGGGGCGAAATAGGAGGCATACTCGGCCGCGGCCGCCTCCGCGGCCTCTCCGTTCTCCTTGTCCAGGTAAAAGGAAACCTCTCCCTTGAGGCAGCTGGAGAGTCCGATGAGGCCCTCGGCATGTTGGGAGAGGAGCTCCTTGTCGATCCGGGGGCGATAGTAGAACCCTTCCAGGTAGGCCTTGCTCAGCAGGTGGCAGAGGTTGCGGTACCCCTGGTCATTCTTAACCAGGAGGACGAGATGAAAGTGATGGGGGTCGCGGCTGTCGCCCGTCTTATCGAACCGGCTGCGGGGCGCCACGTAGATCTCGCAGCCCAGGATAGGCTTGACCTCCCGGGCCTTGGCTTCCTTGAAGAAGGTCACCGCTCCAAAGATGTTGCCGTGGTCGGTCAGGGCCACGGCCGGCATCTTGTTCTGGTAGGCCGCCTCGACCAGGGCGGCTGTCTTGGCGGCTCCGTCGAGGACGCTGTACTCGGAGTGATTATGAAGATGGATGAAGGAGTGTTCCATTATTATCTACAGACGCTTATTCCCATTCGATCGTCGCCGGGGGTTTCGTCGTGATGTCATAGACCACGCGGTTGACCCCCTGGACTTCGTTGACGATCCGCGTCGAGATCCGGGAGAGAACCCGCGGCTCGACCGGATACCAGTTGGCCGTCATCCCGTCGACACTCTGGACGAGCCGGAGGACGACCACCTGGTGGTAGGTCCGCTGGTCCCCCATCACTCCCACGGAGCGCACGGGAAGAAGGACCGCGAAGGCCTGCCAGAGCTTGTGGTAGAACCGGGCTTTGCGGACCTCCTCGAGCAGGATCCGGTCGGCTTCGCGAAGGATGGCGATACGTTCCGGCGTGACTTCGCCGACGATGCGGACCGCGAGCCCGGGCCCGGGAAACGGATGCTGGGCGATGAAATCGCGATCGACGCCGAGCTCGGCGGCCAGGACCCGGACCTCGTCCTTGAAGAGCTCGCGCAGCGGCTCGACCAGCTTGAAGCGGAGCCCCTTCGGAAGCCCGCCCACGTTGTGGTGCGACTTGATCGTCGCCGAGGGGCCCTTGACAGGCGCGCTCTCTATGACATCGGGGTAGATCGTACCCTGGGCCAGGAATTCCGCGCGGCCGGTCTTCCGCGCCTCGGCCTCGAAGATCTCGATAAAAGCGCGGCCGATGATCTTTCTCTTTCGCTCTGGAGAGAGGACTCCGCGGAGACGGTCCAGGAATAGGCCGGAGGCGTCAACCCCGCGGACCTTGAGGTGGAGCTTGCGGCGGAATTCCTCCATCAGCTCCTCGTACTGTCCTGTCCGGAGGAGCCCGTTGTCTACGAAAACGCAGGTCAGGTTATCCCCGATTGCGCGGTGGACAAGAAGCGAGGTGACAAGCGAATCGACGCCGCCGCTCAGGCCGGATATGACCTTGCCGCGGCCGACCGTCCGCCGGATCTCCGTGACCTTGCGCTCGATGAATGATTTCATGCTCCAGTCCGGCTTGAGGCCGGCCAGAGAAAAGAGGAAATTGGCCAAGACGGCCTTGCCCTGATGGGTGTGGATGACCTCGGGGTGGAACTGGACGCCGAAGAGCCGGCGCTCCGGTGATTCAATGACCGCGACTTTCGTGTTGGCGGTCCGGCCGGTGATACGGAAGCCCGGCGGCGGCTTCTCCACGAGGTCGCCGTGGCTCATCCAGACCTGGCCGCGGGCCTTGATGTTTTCGAGGAGCCCGCCGCGGTCGAGAATTTCGAGATGGGCGAATCCATATTCCCGATGGGAAGAGGGAACGACCTTGCCGCCCAGGAGATGGGCCATGAGCTGGACTCCGTAACAGATGCCCAGGACGGGAAGGCCCAAGCGGAAGATCTCAGCCGAGGCGAGCGGCGCGCCCTTCTCGTAGACGCTCCTCGGTCCCCCCGAGAGGATGAGGGCCTGGGGGTTCGCTTTTTTTATCCGGGCGAGCGCCGTGTCAAAGGGGAAAATTTCGGAGTAGACGCCGAGTTCGCGGACCTTGCGGGCGATGAGCTGGGTGTACTGCGACCCGAAATCGAGGATGAGGGTTTTGTTCACTCACCGATTTTAGCAGAACGATTTTCAGGACACAACAGCGGTTTTTCCCGGCTCAGAATTCGAATTTCAGGCCCGCGCCGAGGACGGCGGCGGAGAATGACATCGTCAGCGGCCGAAGGTCGAAGCGGGAGCGGACCAGCTCGACTTTGTCTTCAGGAGCGGGGTCGAGAGAGGAATAATAATAGACTTCGTCGATCTCCGGCTCGAACACAAAATCGCCGGTATGAGCGTAGGCGGCTTTAATCGCCAGGGAAAGCGAACCCGACAGCCGCACCGAAACCTCGACGCCCGCGTGGAATCCGAGCTTTTGCCCGCCGGGCAGCTTGATGTGGACGAGGTAGTCCTGCAGATTCGGGGTGCCGTGACCTCCCAGCCACTGTTCCGTAAATCCCAATGGGGCAAAGCGGCCGCCGCAGAAATAGAGGGATGGACCGGCGGATAAAATGGCGGCGACTCCGGTTGCGACAGGCAGCCGCAAGGCGGCTTCCAGAGAAAGAGAGGTCAGGCCGATCGACCCTTCCGTCGGCACCCAGTCCACCTCCCGGTAGGTGGAAGTCTCGATGGGCTCGTAATAGGGCGGGGTTATCAACGTATACAAATAATAATATTCATAGGGAGTATTTTCTCCTCCCAAGGCGATCTTCCTCCGGCCGGCCGTCAGCCGAACGCCGAACCCGCCGGAAAAGTAACGCCCGATGCCGAATGTGATCCCTTGCCCCGTGCCCGGGTTCAGGTTGAGGGTCTGACGGGCATAGGATCCGGCGATATGATAGCCCGGATGAGGATCATAGGAATTCGCATAGGCGGTGCTTTTTCCAGACAAGTCCAAGCCGTAGAGAAGAAAGAACTCCCAGGCGGAGGAATCCGGCGCGTCCGAAAAGCCCGGAAGGACCAGGAGAAGAACCGTCAACGCCCAAATGCCGTTTTTCATGGTAATTCCCCTATGTGTCTTCATTCTATTCCGTCTCGAAAGATCTTTCAACAGGTCATTTCGGATGGCGGCGCCTGTCAAGCCATTTAAAAACCTTACCGTAAAGTGTATCGTCTTGCCACATAAAATCTTACCCAAGGGAAGCTCCGGCTTGATGTCCGGACACGCTCGGCGCCTTGAACCTTCGGGAGAAATGCCCTAAAATGTTTTTTTTAAAGAGGTTCCATAGGTGGCAATGAAGAGACGGGATTTCCTTTGGCTCCTTCCGGTCGTCCTCCTCGCGGCCTGCCAAAAGGAAAAACGGTCCGATTTCCGGCTGTACCGGTTCATCGATGAACTCCGTACGGAGAACATCGTAAAAAGCCCTTTCCTGGAGGGTGGAGAGCCGGACCGGACCGAACAACAGTCCCCGCCTAAATCTTCGCCCCTCGTCGACTTGGGAAGCGGCGAAAACCCGTACAACCTGAAGAAAAAGCTAAGGTTAGAGGGGGTTGAGATCAGCGTCCTTTTCGCTCCGGCGCCCAGCGTTTACGTCTATGAGCCGACTATCGGAGCGGGAGGGACGATCGAGTTCGGGGTCGGCGTCGCCCCGGAGGAAAACCCGCAGAGCCCGACGGTCGAGGACTCTCCGGAGGAAAAGGGCGTTGAGTTCCGGGTCAAGCTCGAAAAGGACGGCCGCGGAGAAGTTCTCTTCCAAAAACTCGTGCTACCTCCCGCGCCCGGCGAAGACCTGTTCTCCCTTCACTCCATCCGGGCATCGGCACTGGGGAAGGGCGCGCGTCTCGTCTTCGAAACGGAAGGCCGGGGAGAGCTCTCTGCCTACTGGCATAACCCCATCCTCTATACACGCGCCACAAGCGCGCGGGCAGTCGTGCTCGTCTCCGTGGACACCCTGCGGGCGGACCACCTGGGCTGTTACGGCTATGGACGGGATACCAGTCCCGCGGTGGACGCCCTGGCCAAAGAGGGCGCCCTTTTCTTCAACACCTACGCGTCTTCGCCGTGGACGCTCCCTTCCCACGTCTCCATCTTGACCTCGCTCAACGGCGTCCGCCACCAGGTCTACTATGAGGAAGACAGAATGAATCCCGGCCTGATCACGCTGGCTGAGATGCTGAGGTCCAGGGGTTTTATGACCACGGCCTTCACCGATGGAGGATTCGTCAGCCGCGTCTATGGCTTCGCCAAGGGGTTTGACGCCTACTATGAAAGATCGGGCGGAGTTTTGAGCCAGGATTCGGCGATGCGCATCTGGCGCCCGGCCGCGGAGTGGCTGGATGGCAATAAGGATAAGGACTTCTTCCTCTTTCTCCACACCTACCAGCCTCATGACCCCTACGCCTGTCCCCGCCCCACCGCAACGATGTTCCTGGGAGAAAATCCGGCCAGGACGTCCATCAATTTGATGGGTTCCCTGGGAGGCTACGCCGGAAGATTCCGGGAACTCCCCGAGAACGAGCGCCAAGAGATTATCGGACTCTATGACGGCGAGGTCCGCTACACGGACGAAGCCCTGGTCGGTCCCCTCCTCGCCAAGCTCAAGGAGCTCGGCCTCTACGACTCGGCGCTGATCATCTTCACGAGCGACCACGGCGAGGAATTCTTCGACCACCACGGCTGGTCCCATGGACATAACCTTTATGACGAGGCGCTCCGGGTTCCGCTGGTCATCAAATTTCCGGGGGGCCGGTTCAAGGGCCAAAGGCTGGAGCCGATCGTCCGGCTCGTCGATATCATGCCGACGATACTGGAAGAGACCGGAATCGATCAGGACGGCCTGGAGATGGACGGGAGGAGCCTGTTCCCGATTCTCCGGGGAAAAGAGCGCGGAGACCGGACCTTCCTGGCCGACGTCGGGGATAATATCGTCAAGTCCCATGTCGGGAAGAAGGTCGCCATGAACTCCGGCAAAAACAAGCTGATCCTCAACAGGCCCTTTACCCCGGAGTATCTGGCCTTCTTCATATCCCCTCCGCCCATTGCTCCTCCCGTCGAGCTGTTCGACCTGGCCGATGATCCTCGAGAGAAAAAGAATCTGGTGGATGAAGAGCCGGCAGTAGCCAGAGAGCTGGACAACCGGATCGTCGGCATATACAAAAAGACCGGCGAGAGAAAACCCGCCAAGGCCGAGCTCGACGAAGACCTCAAGGAAAGGCTCCGGGCCCTGGGATATATCCGCTGAGATGAGCGGCGACGACCCGGTCCGGATTCCGATCGACGGGGTGCTCGACCTCCACGCCTTCCGGGCCGAGGAGGTTAAAAGCCTGGTGCCGGAATACTTGGAAGAATGCCGGCGCCTGGGCATCCTTAGAGTCCGTATCATTCATGGAAAGGGCAGCGGCACGCTGCGCCGGACCGTCCAGAGTCTGCTCCGGAGAAACCCCAACGTCCTGAGCTTCAAGACCGCCGACCTGGGAGGAGGGGGCTGGGGCGCGACCGAAGTCATCATCAAATAGGGGACAGGATATCATTTCCCTTATATGGGATGCTGTCTGACGGATATCTCCGGAGTATCCCTGGGCGGACAAACATCCCGGAAATTGATATACTGTCCCCGATTTCAGGAGGACAGATGAAGAAGAATACTGAGATCGGACGCAGGAAATTCATCAAGAGCGCCGCCCTCGGGATCGCCGGAGTCGCCGTCCCGGCAGGGGCCGCGGGGACACGACCGAAGTCCCCCCTAAAAAACCGGGAAAAAGATGGGCTCTCCCCGATGGTTGCGCAGGAATCGCCGGCCGCGGAAATGACCCCTCCCAGGATCAAAGAATACCGCGTCCTCGGCCGGACCGGTTTCGAAGTCTCGGACCTGGCCACGGGGTACATCCAGGATTTCGGCGTCTTCGGCATGATGCTGGACGCCGGGGTCAACTGCATCGATACCGGCGAAAGCTATCCGGGTTCTCACAAGCTCATCGGCCGGGTGCTCAAGGGCCGCGACCGGAAAAAGATCTTCCTGAATTCCAAAATGCAGCCCGAGGGCGATATCACCAGGGAAGGATTTCTCAAGCGGGCCCGGAAATGCCTCGAGGACCTGGAAACCGATTATTTCGACTGCATGATGCTCCACCTGCCGGAGCGCGTCGAGACCCTCAAGGCCGAAGGCTTCCACGCCGCCATGCAGGAGCTCAAGACGGAGGGCCGGGTGCGCTTCGTCGGCGTCTCCCATCACGGCTCCTTCTGGCTCCGCGCCCCGGAGCAGAGCATGGACCGGGTCCTCCTGGCCGCCGTCGAGGACGGCCGGTTTGAGGTCATCCTCATGGCCTACAATTTCCTGCAGATGGACCGGGGCGAAGAAGTCATCCGCGCCGCCAAGGAGAAAAAGATCGGCATCACGCTGATGAAGACCAAGCCCGTGGGGACCTACGCCGTCATGAAATCGATGATCGAGAAACTGGAAAAGGAGGGGAAGGAAGTCGACCCTCTTTACCGCCAGGGCCTGGCCAGGTATAAGGATATCGCGGACCGGGCGGAGACGTTCATCCGGAAATACAACCTCCAGAACCCCGAGGAGGTCAAGGAAGCCGCCCTCCGGTTCGCCCTCAGCCACCCCGACATCCACACGGTCTGCTGCTCCGCCAAGACCTACGCTGAAGCCGAGCAGTTCCTTCGCCAATCGGGGTCGAGGTTCAGCGAAAAAGACGGAGCGACTCTCGCCCGGTACAAAGAGGCCTGCGGAGCTCTCTATTGCCGGCATGCCTGCGGAGTGTGCGAAACCGACTGTCCGCGCGGCGTGCCCGTCAACACGATCATGCGCTACCAGCACTATTTTGCCGCCCAGGGCCGCGAGAAGGAGGCCATGCTCAAGTATGCCCGGATCCCGGGGGCGAGGGCGGAGGAGTGCGGGCATTGCCCGGGCCACTGCGAAAGGGCCTGCCCCTACGGCGTCCCGATCCAGGGGATGCTGCTCGCGGCCCATGACCAGCTGACGCTGGCTTAAAGGATTTTTTCGGATGTCGGTATCATAAGAGAGAAAGGGATAAAGACAAAGAGAATTATGGGGACACTCACTTTAATTCCCGTGGTTGTCTATTCCGAGGAAATAAGTGCGCATAAGGTCCGGCGTCCTGAGAACTGCGAATTAAGGTTAGTGTCCCCATAATTCGAATCGTGCGACCGAAGGAGTTTGTCATGAGGCGCAGAGTTTGGGTGCTCGCTCTTATCATCATCGGTGCAGCAGAGCTTGCCGCCCGGCCGCAGGAAACGGCCGTGATTCTGACGCCGGCGCCGGGGCCCGCGCCCCGCATCAACGGAACGCGGGTCGTCGGAGTCAGGCCGGCGTCTCCGCTCCTTTTCCGCATACCGGCCACAGGCGAGAGGCCGATGGAGTTCGCCGCCGATGGGCTTCCCTCAGGTCTTGCCCTCGACCCATCGACCGGAATCATCTCGGGAGCTATCCGGGAACGGGGCCAATATTCCGCCCTCCTCAAGGCGTCTAACTCCAAGGGATCGGCCTCGCGGGAGCTCAGGATCGTCTGCGGCGACACCCTGGCGCTCACCCCTCATATGGGCTGGAACAGCTGGTACGTCTGGGAAAACCACGTCACGGACGAGATCATGAGGGCGGCGGCCGAGGCCATGGTCTCGAGCGGAATGGCCGACCACGGCTACATGTACGTCAACATCGACGACTGCTGGTCGGTCAAGCCCGGCGCTTCCGACCCGACGCTCCAGGGCGAGCCGCGCGACCGGTCCGGGAAAATCAATTCCAACCCCCGCTTCCCCGATATGCGCGCGCTCACCGATCACATCCACGCCAAGGGTCTCAAGGCGGGAATCTACACTTCGCCGGGGCCTCTGACCTGCGCCGACCATGCGGCGGCCTGGCAGCACGAGGAAGCGGACGTCGAGCGCTTCGTCGAGTGGGGCTTCGACTTCCTCAAGTACGACTGGTGCTCCTATGGCCGGATCGCCAAGGACAAGAGCCGGGAGGAGTTCCAGAAGCCTTATCGCCTCATCAGTGAGATACTGAAAAAGCAACCGCGGGACATCGTCCTCAACCTCTGCCAGTACGGCATGGGCGATGTTTGGGAATGGGGAAAAGAGGTCGGGGGGAACAGCTGGCGCACGGCGGGGGACCTCGGCGGGTCGTTCGAGAAAATCGGGATCGCCCTTTTCCGCGACGGGTTCGACCTCTACGCCGAAAAGGGACTCCACCGCTATGGAGGGCCGGGCGGCTGGAATGACCCGGACTATCTCCTCCTCGGCCACCTGAGCAACTGGAAGGGACAGACCGTGCCGACACCGCTCACGCCGAACGAGCAGTACTCGCACATGTCCCTCTGGTCCCTGCTGGCGGCGCCGCTCATCTTCAGCGGAGATATCACCCGGCTGGACGAATTCACCCTGAACCTCCTCACCAACGACGAGGTCATCGAGGTGGACCAAGATCCGCTGGGACGGCCGGGGGAGCGGGCGGCCAAGGACGGCGATCTCGAGGTCTGGTCAAGACGCCTGGAGGATGGGTCACTGGCCGTCGGGCTTTTCAACCGGGGCGAGGGGCTCAAGATCGTCGCCGCAAGGTGGGAAGACCTGGGGATCTCCGGCCCGCGGAGAGTCCGGGACCTGTGGCGGCAGCGCGATATCGGGGTCTTCGAAGGCAGGTTCGAGGCCTACGTCGCCCGCCATGGCGTTGTTCTCATCCGGCTGAGGTCGGCCGAGTAAAATCGGAAAATTGATGAGCCCTCTCCATTTTGAGTCTGATTAAAAAGAAGGAGTAGCCGTTAGCCTCTTCATAAGATATTGCCAGCGGATATCGATTCCGGTATGATTTGGAATCATGGAATGGGAAACATTAGCCAGAGAACTCACGATCTCCACGCCTTCGAAAATCGTCCTGCTCGTCATCGACGGGCTGGGGGATCTGCCCGTTGAGGGCCAGACGGCGCTGGAGAAAGCGCACACTCCCCACCTTGACCGTTTGGCCCACAAGGGCACCTGCGGCCTGACCGACCCTGTCTTCCGCGGCATTACACCCGGGAGCGGACCCTCGCATCTCGCGCTCTTCGGCTATGACCCGCTGCGCTATCAGCTCGGCCGCGGCATCCTGGAGGCGCTCGGCTCGGGGGTTGAAGTCGGCCCCAACGACCTGGTGGCCCGCGGGAACTACGCCACCTTCAAGGACGGCTTGGTCATCGACCGTCGGGCGGGGAGAATCCCGACCTCGGAGAATGAGAAGCTCTGCCGCCGGGTGAATGAAGCGTTGAAGCCCCCGGCCGGAATCCGGGTCGCTCTTTTCCCGGGCAAAGAACATCGCTTTGTCGCGAGGTTCAGCGGCGAGGAACTCAGCGACGCCCTGTCCGACGCCGACCCGCAGAAAGACCATAAGCCGCGGGCCTATGCCAGGCCTCTCTCCCCCGGGGCCGACAGGACGGCCGCGATCGTCAACCGCTTCCTGGACGACGTGACCGCGATCCTCGGTGACCTGGCCGTCGCCAACACGGTCCTTCTCCGCGGCTTCTCCAGGTTCCCGGCCATCCCGGGCCTGGCCGACCTCTATAAGCTCAAGCCCGCGGCCATCGCCAACTATCCGATGTACAAGGGACTGGCCAAGCTCCTCGGCATGGAGGTCATGGCTGTCGGCGCCGAAACCAAAGACTTGTTCGACGCCCTCGAGGCCGGGTTCAAGGATCACGATTTCTTTTACGTCCACTATAAAAAAACAGACGCCGCCGGCGAGGACGGGAATTTCCCGGCCAAGGTCAAGGCCGTCCAGGAAATCGATGCTTTCCTCCCCAGGGTCGAAGCCCTCGCTCCCGATGTGCTGGCCGTCACGTCCGACCATTCGACTCCCTGCCTCCTCAAGTCCCATTCCTGGCATCCCAACCCATTTCTTCTCGTCGCCAAGTCGGCTCTCCCGGACAATGTGACCATCTTCACGGAGCGGGCCTGCAGCCGGGGCTTTCTCGGCCGCTTCCCCGCCCTCCAAGCGATGCCCCTGCTTCTCGCCCATGCGGGAAAGCTCCAGAAATACGGCGCCTGAGCCCGAAGCTCGGGTTGCAGATACTTTATTGATTTTATATTATAAGTAGGAATTGGCCAGACCGAACCGGACCACGAACCGACTGGGCGCTCCCCTCATCCTTGCTTCCTCTGTTTTCCTCATGGCGGCCCCTCCCCCTCCGGCGCAATCCACCGTCGAGGTCTACAACCTCCGTTCCTATACGCATCCGACCTATACCCGCGTCGTCATCGACATCGGCAAGCTCCGGGAATTCTCATCCGCCGAGCTCAAGGATCCCGACCGCATCTATGTCGATGTCTACCAGGCCCGGCTGAACCCCATCCTCCAGGGAAAGACTTATGTCGCCCGTTGCGATTACATTAAAGAGGTCAGGATCGCCCAGAAAAACGCCACGACCGTCCGGGTGGTGGCCGAGCTCGACCTGGCCAAGGTCGAACGCTACCAGGTCTTCCCCCTGTTCGACCCCTTCCGCGTCGTCCTCGACATCTTCCCCAAGGAAACGGCGGCCGTACCTCCGACCGTCACCCCGGACGAACCGCCCCCGGCGGAGCCCGAGGAGAAGCCCGTGAAGCTTCCCGAGCCGACCGCCGACGGGTACAGCATGGCCCGCCAGCTCGGCCTCGGGATTCAGCGGGTCGTCCTCGACCCCGGGCACGGCGGCGAGGACCCCGGCGCGATCGGCAAGAAGGGCCTGAAGGAAAAGGACGTCGTCCTGGCCGTTTCCGCAGAGCTCCGGACCCTCCTGGCCGCCAAGGGGCTCGAAGTGATCATGACCCGGGAATCGGATATCTCCATCCCCCTCGAGAACCGCCCGGTCATCGCCAACCAGCAGAAGGCCGACCTGTTCGTATCGATCCATGCTAACGCCAACCGCAACCGGAAGAAAAGGGGCGTCATGGCGTTCTACCTCAACTTCAGCCCTGACCCCCAGATCAATGAGATCGCCGCCCTGGAGAACGCCACCTCAACCAAGAGGATCGGCGAAATGCAGGACACCCTCAAGAAAATCGTCCAGAACAGCAAGATTCTGGAGTCCCGCGACCTGGCTTACAAGATCCACGGGAATCTGGTAAAATGGCTGTCTCAACATTACACGGAAGTGGAAAGCCTCGGCGTCCGGGGCGGCCCCTTCTGGGTTCTCATCGGCGGCGAGATGCCGTCCGTCCTGGTGGAGATATCGCACCTGAGCAACGCCCAGGAGGAGGAAAGGCTGAAGAGCCCATCCTACCGGAAACAGGTGGCCCTGGGCATTTACGAAGGCATCCTGGAATACATGCGCTCGTTGGGCAAAGGATAAAAGAATGAACAGACGCGACTTCATGAAAGACCTGGCCGTCGGGAGCCTCGTTCTGCGCTGCGGGCCTTCGCTCCTGGCCCAGGGAAAACCCAACCCCGACTTGGCCATCGTCACGGGAGAATCCCCGGCGGCCCTTGCCAAAGAGGCGCTGGCCGCGCTCGGCGGGATGAAGCGGTTCATCGCCAAGGGCGACAAGGTCATGATCAAGCCGAACATCGGCTGGGACCGGACACCGGAGCTTGCGGCCACGACCAACCCCGAGATCATCAAGACCCTGGTCGAGCTCTCGTTCGAGGCCGGAGCCAAGGAAGTCACGGTGATGGACAACACGATCAACCAGGCCCCGCGCTGCTACGCCCGCTCCGGGATCGCCGAGGCGGCCAAGGCGGCCGGAGCCAAGGTCCCCTTCGTCAACGAATACCGCCTGAAGAAAATGGCCCTCAAGGGCGAGTGGCTCAAGGAATGGGAAGTGTTCACCGACTTCGTGGAGACGGACAAACTCATCAACGTCCCGATCGCCAAGCATCACAGCTTGAGCCGGCTGTCGATCGGCATGAAAAACTGGCTCGGGGCCGTCGGCGGCGCCCGCAACCAGTTCCATCAGAAGATCGACGAGGCCATGGTGGACCTGGCCGCGTTCTTCAAACCGCAGCTCACGGTCCTCGACGCCTACAGGATCCTGACCCGGAACGGCCCCCAGGGCGGACGGCTCTCCGACGTCAAGCTCCAGAAGACGGTCGTGGCCAGCATCGACCCGGTGGCCGCGGAGACACTGGCCGCGGGATTCTTCGAAATCCGGCCCGACGAGCTGCCCTGCCTCGGGTTGGCCCAGAAGCGCGGGCTCGGACAAACCAGCCTGGAGAAACTGACCGTTGAAAAAAGAACGGTCTAGAAAATACCGGGCCATCCAATCGGCCAGGATCATCAGTCAGGCCGGGTTCTTCTCTCTCTTCCTCTTTCTTCTCTTCAAGACCCATTTCACCGGCCAGGACTACATCGGTCCGGTGGAGACCTTCTTCCACTTCGACCCGCTCCTGGCCATCGCCACCGCCATCGCCTCGAGAGTCCTTTTCGCTTCGTTCGCCCTGGCCGCGATCACCATCGTCGTCACCCTGGTGGCTGGAAGATACGTCTGCGGCTGGGTCTGTCCCCTGGGTTCCGTCCACCAGTTCTTCTCTTTCGTCTTCAAAAAGTCAAAGCTCCTGAAGCCGCGGAAGGAAGAAAAGAGCGCCGGACGGCTGGCCTGGAAATATTACATCCTCGTCGTCGTCCTCGTCGCCGGCCTGTTTGCCGTCGACCTCGTCGGTATCGCCGACCCGCTGTCGTTTCTCTACCGCTCCTTCGCGACCGGCATCATCCCCTGGTTCGCCCGGGCCGGCGGAGCTTTCATCGGCCTTCTCTACGGGGTGGGGCTCTCCTCGGCCGGAGATGCGGCCGCCCAGTTCTTCGGAACCCTCTCCCTCAACCAGACCTTCCAGCAGGGGTTTTTCCTCAGCCTTCTTTTCCTCGGCGCCGTCCTCCTCAACATCTCCAAGGAAAGGTTCTGGTGCCGCTATCTCTGCCCCGCCGGAGCCCTTCTCGGCCTCTTCTCTCGCTGGAATGTGGCCAAGGTGCGGGTGGACATGGACAAGTGCATCAAATGCAACCTGTGCACGATCCACTGCCAGACCCAGGCCAACCCCTACCCTAACGAAGGATGGAGGAGCTCGGAGTGCGTCTATTGCTATACGTGCGCATCCATCTGCCCGACCAAGGCCGTGACCTTCCCGGTAAAGAAAACGCCCGAGAAGATCGCCTCCGTCAACCTGTCCAGGCGTCGTCTGATCTTCACCTCGGCGCTCGCCGTCGTCGCCGCTCCCTTCTTCAAAATCACCCCGGCCGGAAAGAGGGCCGCGGACAAGCTCATCCGGCCGCCGGGCGCCCTCCCCGAGCCCAAGTTCCTCCAGAAGTGCGTCAAGTGCAGCGAATGCATGAAGGCCTGCCCGACCAACGCCCTGCAGCCGGCGCTCGACGAAGCCGGCCCGGAGGGAATCTGGACGCCGGTGCTCAAGCCGAAAATCGGGTACTGCGAATACTACTGTTCCCTCTGCTCCCAGGTCTGCCCGACCGGAGCCATCAAGGAATTGACCATCGAGGAAAAGATCAAGGTCAAGATCGGGTCGGCCTGGGTCAACAAGGACCGGTGCATCCCCTATACGCTCGGCCGGCCCTGCATCGTCTGCGAGGAGCACTGCCCGACTTCGCCCAAGGCCATCAAGTTCGTCCTGGTCGAAGCCAAGCTCCCGGACGGGACAGTCGCCGTCCAGAAGGCGCCGGTCATCGACCTCGACCTCTGCATCGGCTGCGGCATCTGCGAGAACAAGTGCCCGGTTATGGACGACCCGGCGATCTACTGCACGAGCGTCGGCGAGGACCGCTCCGAAAAGAACCGGCTTCTCCTCGAAACCATCCAGCCGGTCGTGCTTACCGAAGAGCCGAAAGACCCCTACCGCTGACCTTAAGTAATAGCGCCGGCGTTATCTGGCCTTCTGATCTGGACCATTTCCCCTCTTTCCAGGGCGATTTGCTCATTTCCCTGGCCGCCTCGCGTACCTGATGCCATTCTCCCGAGGCTTCGGCCTTAGGGTTCAGGCTCCGGATCGACAGACACCAAGATCTTCTGCGGCTGCTCCCTTATATATAGAACATATAGGATTTCGAAGGTTATTCCCCGAGCGGACGATTCGACGCCGGAACGGCCTCCCGTTGGGTTTGGACGATGGAAGTGGACCAAGTCATCGCCGGATCGATGTTCTTCTCGCGGACTCAGCCGGGGCCGGCTATTTGCGGATGGCTTTCGCCCGATCCTCGAGCGCCTTGGCCTTGGCTCCCTCGCCAAGCTCGCGGACAACCTTGGCCAGGGATTCCAGAGTGTCCGCCACGTAAGGATGGTCGGCCCCGAGCTTTTCCTCTCTGATCTTGAGGGCCCGCTCGAGCAGAGGCCTGGCCTGGGCGGGCTTCCCGGCAGCGTCAAGCAGCTCCCCCAGGCCCATCAAGCTGACCGCGACATCCGGGTGATCGGCTCCCAGGGCTTTTTCGTTGATGGCCAACGCCCGCTCATAGTTCTGCCGGGACTCCTCATACTGGCCTGTTTCGAAGAGAAGCCCGGCCAGACTGTTCAGGACCACGGCCACAGCGGCATTTTCCGGCCCGACGGCTTTCTCCTGGATGGCCAGGGCGCGTTCGAAGAGAGGCCTCGCTCTCGAATAGTCCTTTGTCCTGACGTGCGCATTCGCCAAGTCATTCAAGCTGAGCGCAACGTCCGGGTGTTCGGGACCGAGGGTTTTCTCCCGGATCTTCAGGGCACGCTCGAACAGCGGCCGGGCTTCCGCCGGTTTGCCCATATCGCAGAGCAGCGAGGCCAGGTTGTTGATGTCGTTGGCGACTCGGGGATGCTCGGGCCCGAGAGCTTTCTCCTTGATGGCCAATCCCCGTTCGAGAAGCGGACGGGCTTCCTTGAAATTTCCCATCTGGGCATTGAGGATGCCGAGGTTGGTCACGTCACTTCCGACGTCGGGATGTTCGGGCCCGAGAGCTTTCTCGTTGATCGCCAGAGCGCGTTCGAAGATCGGCTTGGCCTTTTCGAACTCGGCGCTGATGGCGTAGAGAATGGCCAGTTGGCTGAGCGTCACAGCCAAATGGGGGTGGTCGGGGCCGAAGGCCTTCTCCTCGATCGCCACGCACCGTTCGAAGTGTGAGCGGGCTTTCTCATAGTCGCCTTGCTCGCGGAGCATCATCCCGAAGTTCAGGAGCGGGTTCGTCAAGTCAGGGTGCTCAGCCCCCAGCGCTTTCTCGTAAATCGCAATCGCGCGCTCATAAGCCGGGCGCGCCTCGTCAAATTTGCCCATATTGTAAAGCAGCAGCCCGAGGCTGTTCAGGGTCATGGCGACCCGGGTGCTTTCAGGGCCCGCGGTCTTCTCGAAGATTTCCAAAGCCCGTCTATAAACCGGCTCGGCTTCTTTGTAGTTGCCGGAGACCTGAAGCAGGTTGGCCAGATTGTGAAGGCTGATGGCGACAGTCCGGTGGTCCGGCCCGAACTTCGCTTCTCTCATTTTGAGGGCGCGCTCGTGCAGGGACCTGGCTTTCTCATACTCCCCTTTGCGCCAATAAACATTCCCCAGGCTGGTGAGGCTCTCCGCCACAATCGGATCATCGGGGTGAAGAGATTGCTCCCGAATCGCCAGTCCCTTCTCCAGAAGGGGCAACGCGTCGTTGTACAGGCCGAGGCTGGCGTAGACCTCCCCCATGGTGTTGATCAAACGGCTCCTGACCAAGGGCTCGTCTTCGAGCTCCCGGTCGATTTGCTTCGCCCCGGCAGTCAGGATTTCCCGGGCCGTAACCGTATTGCCGCGGGCCTCGCTGGGGTCCGAGACCTTGAACAAGCCGACCAAAAAATCAGAGACCCGGCTGGAGGTCTTGGCCTCGGTTTCGGCCCGCCCCCGCTGCTTGTTGGCCAGGTAGGCCGCTCCGGCCGCAACGATGGTCAAAACGGCCAGCGCCGCCACTACTCCCCTCTTGATCCACCACAGCCGCCGCCTCTTGGCCGCCGAGGCCCTGATGAACATCCTCTCCTGCTCCGAAAGCTCGAGCGTCGGACTGTTGACCAACTCCTCGGCTTCGGCCAGGGGCTTCCCACCCGCCAGCAGGAAGTCCCGCGACCTCCCCTCTTCCAGCCAGCGCGAGGCCGCCGCCGATATGCGGGCCCGCGCCCGCAGGTGTTCCTTGTTCCTTTCCACCCACTCCTGCATCCGCGGCCAGTGCTTCAACAGGGCCTCATGGGCCAGGCTCACCACCGCCTTCCCTTTGTCATCCCGGTCGGTCGTGAACAGCCGGGCTTCGACAAAGGCCTCGACGAACTTCCGGCTTTCCCCATTCAAGGTGATGGCCTCGTAGGGAGCGTACCTTCGGGTGATCGTCTCATCTTCGCCCTGCCCCATGCCGACCAGCCCGTTGAAAACCGGCCCCAGAGCGGACTGCACCTCCGCTCCGAGCCCCCCGAAGACTTCCTCGCCCCGCTGGGCCAGCGCCCCCTCCACTCCTCCCAATCCCCTGTAGGCCGCATGGGTCAGGAATCCTCTCTCCGTCCGCTTCTTGTAAAGCTCCTCCAGAGCGAACTCCAGAAGGGCCAGGCTGCCCGGGTTCTTTGCCGCCGCATCCCGCAGGACCTCGTCCAGGCGCTCTTTCGTCACCGGGTCCTCTTCAAAATGCAGCCCTGCAGCCAAGGCCGGCTGGCGGATCATCTGCCCGATCTCAGCCGCCGTCGGCGCCAGAAGATCATACTGGCCCGCCCCCTCTTTCAAGGCCACGAGCTTCTCCATTTCCGCGCAGCGCGGATAAAAATCGCTCCGCAGGGTGGCGATCACCCAGACCCAGCCGCTCCGGGCCAGCTCCTCCAGCGCCTCCACGAACCTCGCCCTGTCCCCGGCCGTCACCCGCTCCAGCGTGAACAGCTCCTCCATCTGGTCGACGACCAGCGCCAAACGGGCCTGCGGCCTCTGGGCCGTCTCCCGAGCTTTGGCTGATTCCGATGCCGCGAGCGCTAAGGCCGTTTTGAGCAGAGAGGGAATGGCTTTCGGCGTCTCCCTGAACAGCCGGGCCAGCTCAGCGGCCTCGATGTTGTCGGTCCCCAGCTCGGGAAGCGCCTCAGCCTCCAGGATCGACGCGGCCAGCGAATCAAAAACATCTCCCGACGAGTCGCCCGGCCTCATGATCGCGTGACGCCAAAGTCCCACTCCCTCTATGACGCCGGGCTGGGTCAGCACCGGCAACACCCCGGCCCGCACTAGGGACGACTTCCCGCCCCCGCTCATCCCCAGCACAAGGACAAAGGCGCACCCCTCCGAAGCCCGGATGCGCAGGGCATTGAGCACGTCGCCGACGGCCTTGGTCCGGCCGAAGAAAATGGGCGCGTGTTCGTAATGGAAGGCATGAAGGCCGCGGAAGGGAGAGCCCGCCTGCCATTGGACCGGGCCTGTTTTGACCTCCGTTCCGGCCGCCTCATCGGGCAGCCGGCGCTCGATCAGCTTTTTCAGATGCGACTCCAAGAGCTCCTCGAAATCCGACGAGCGCTCAAAGGGATGAAAGGCCGCGATCAGCGTGCCTTCGGCTTCGTCCTGGAACCATTTGCTGAAAAAAGCGTCGAGCGCTTCCTTCTGGCTCAGTTTTTCCAGGAGCGTCTTCTTGTCCTTCAGGCTGACGACGGGATCGGCCGTCTTGCGGTAGACGAGGAGATCCGGCCTCCCCTGGCTCTTGTGGGCGGCCACGGCCTCCTCAAACTCGTATTCCGTCCCGGAGGAATAGCGGCTTCCGTCCGCTCTCTTGAACTCGGCGGGCAGCCGTGTCCCCAGCCGCGACCAGAGAATCGCCACCACAATGTCCGTTTCCGAAGGACGGACGATCTGCTTCTGGAAGGTGTCAGTCGCCAGAAGCGGCTCGTGCTCCCAGAAAATGGGCTCCAGAGTGATCCGGCCGGAAAACTCCCCCTTCAGGCGCTCGAGGACGCGCTTGGTCAGCGTCCGCTCCTCCACGACATCCCCGGGAGAAGAGATAAAAATGCGCAAAGTCCTCATCTTCTCTGTCATCGGTCGGCCTCCCCGGACTTATCTCTTGACCAGTTCGACTCTCCTGTTTTTAGCCTTCCCTTCTTCCGTATTATTATCGGCTATCGGCTTGTCCTGGCCATACCCTACAGGACTCAAGCGATCAGCGGCAATGCCCTGGCTGACAAGGGCCGAGACGACTGACTTTGCCCGGGCCTCGGATAGAGTTTTGTTGGATGCGGGCGTCCCCGCATTATCCGTGTGACCTTCGACATTCAGCTTCAGTTCCGGATTCGATTTCATCATCTGGACGATCTGTCCGATGATGGGCTTGGATTCATCCCTGATCATTGATTTGCCCGTGTCGAAGTTTATGTAAATGGCGATATGGCCGTCACGGTTGAGGGCTTCCAGCATCGAGCTCGCCGTCACGTCCTGCTTCATCAGCTCCTTCAATACGAGAGTGAGATAATATTCATCTCCGCCCAGCGAGGCCACCTCAACCCACATTTCATTTCCGTCTTTAACGACTTTGCCGACCACCATATTGATGCCGTTATGATCGGCACATTCGGCCTCTTGAGGCGCTCCCTCATAAATAATTGTTCCGCCCATGTTTTTTATGGCGTTCGAATAGTTGCGCATGATCTGAATGACGCTCGATTTCTGGGCCTCTTCCTTCAGGGTGTATGTCCTTTTGAATTTTTTGCCTTCAACCGTTACGCAGTTCTTGCCGTTGAAGAAATCATAACTGTCAAATTCCACATCTTCTGCATCATAGACTAAGTAGCTGGGCATCCCGGAAAACCAGGGAGTGTCTTTCAATTCAGGTTCTTGAGCTTGAACCTGAACCGCGGCCGGCATGAGAAGCAAGATCACAGCCAGTTTCCCGAGTCGATTTTTCATCATGTCCTCCTTTTTCAGGTTGAGTTCATCATTCCATTCCCGGTCATGGGATAATCCCGGCAATACGGAAATTTATGATATTTCAATTCCGAATGCAAATGGGCTTTTTTTATCCCGGGGTGGACTATCGGCGCAAGTACGGAATCAAACAGACGGGGAGCCTAGCGGATATAGCCGAGGCTGCGCAGGACCTCGTCGGCCTCCCGGCGCTCCTCCTCCGAAAGCTCGATGCCGCCTCTCTTTACTCTCTCGCGGCGGGGAGCCAGGGCCTCCTGCAGATAACGGCTCGCCTCGGCCAGAAGACGCCGAAGGACAGGGTTTTCGGCCTGGCCGAGATTCACGGTCTCTCCCGGGTCTTTTGTCAAATCATAAAACTCGACCGGCCCCATCGGGAAGGGATGGCCGAGGGGCGTCGTGGGGGTGATCCCGGCCGGGTTGTAGATAAGTTTGTGGTTCCCGAGCACGGCGGCCACGACCCGGGACCTCGAGGCTTCGGCGAAAAGGACGCGCTCCCGGAAAGCCGATTTCTTCCCGGCCAGAAGGTCGAGGAGCGACATCCCGGCATAGGCTCCGGGCTGAGGCCGCCCGGCGAAATAGTGATGGATCGTCGGCAGGAGGTCGATGAGGGAGACATTCTCGACAACCACTTTGCGGCCGCGCTGGTGAGGAAATTTGATGAGCAAAGGAATGCGCAGGGCGCCCTCGTAGAGCGACGGGCTGTGGTGGAAATGCTGGTGATGGTCGTAAAGCTCTTCGCCGTGGTCGGCCGAGACGATGATGAGGGTGTTATCCCAGAGGCCCAGGCGCTTGAGGTCGTCGAAACTCTCCTTCAGGAGGGAGTCCGTATAGAGGAGCGTGCCTTTATAGAGCAAACGGACGGCCGCGACCTCCTCGGGTCCGGAGGGCGCTTTCCCCTGCATCATCCGGTTCGTGTTCAGCCATTTATGGACATAGCCCGGGTCGTCGCGGGTGAGAATCTTCATGACCCACTCGGGGGGATGGTACTGGTCGTGGCAGCCGATGAGATGATACCAGTGGAAGAACGGCGCTCCGGCCTGGGCGGCGATCGACGCGCGGCTGTCGGCGAGCAGGAGGTCGTCCTCCCGATAATAACGGCGCTTTTTCTCGAAGCCCGGGATGTTCAAACCCATGTTGGATCCCATGGCTAACGTGGCGTACCCCCGGTCCCTCATCAGCGTCGCCATGGACGCGCCCGGGCCCTCGAGCAAGATCCTGTTCTCGGTGACCCCATGGCCCGCGGGGTAGGCGGAAAGGTGCAGGGAAGAAAGCGCCGGCCAGGTCGACGACTCCGTCGTCCGGGCATTCAGGAAGACGACGGCGTCCTCCGAGAACTTATCGAGCTCCGGCGAGGCGCTCACCGCTGGAGGATGTCCGGAGAGCTTTTGATAAACGCCCAGAATGTCCTGGCGGAGGGCATCGATCGTGATGATCAGAAGGTTGCTGGGCTGACGGCCGGAGCCTCCCGTCTTTATGCTGGGGACGGTGATCCCCACGTCCAGGGCCGACGGGTTGCCCGCGGCCGGCGGATCCAGGCGGAATTCGATCGTGGAACCGGCGGCGACAGAGACCGGCACCTTGAAGTCCTGCTCGATCGGTTTTCCCGGAGCGGGCTGCCAGTCCTTTGAGAAGAGCTCCCGCCCGCCGCCGTCCGCGCCTCGGAGCGAGGCGGAGAAGCCGACAGCCGGCACAGTCTCCCCTTTGGGAGCGGCGCGGAAGGCGACCTCGAGCTCGCCCGCCGCGGAGCGATCGATTTTCCAGAGGAGGGAAGGACGATCGGGGTCGAGGCGAAGGAGATAGCGGTCGCCCGCCAGGAAGTAGCTCCTGTCATCAAGCCCCACCGGTTTCAGGACGGGCGAGGCGAGACCGCTTTCCCCCTTGAGATAGGCCGGGAGACTGCGGGAGCGGAGCCAGAGAAGCACGCCCGAAGCCGCCGCGACGGCCAGGACGATGACGCCGGCGGCCGCCGCTTTGCGGTTTGAGGCGCGTTTTTCTGAATTCATTGTATCCGATCCCGATATCGCGGCCGAGTATAGCAGTCGGCGCCGAAACCTGTCAATGGACCGGCCTTTCTCCCCAATGACGCTCTCCTCCTTGCCTTCGCGCGCCACTTCAACCCCAGTTCTTATTGACATCCCGGCGGCCGCGCACTATGCTCTCTCCTTATCATCGGAGGGGAGATTTGCGGAAATGAATAAATTCAACAATGCCTTGCTCATCGTCCTGGGGTGCGCCGTCCAGGGCCTGGCCTACGCCCTGTTTATCATCCCCCACCATTTCGTCCCCGGCGGGGTCTCGGGGATCGCCATTATCGTGAATTATTTCGCCGGCCTCCCCGTCGGCATCCTCACGATGATCTTCAACGTGCCCATCTTCCTGCTCGGCCTCAAGACCATGGGCCGGAAATATGTCCTCAACAGCCTGGCCGGCATGGTCACGACGTCCCTGTTCATCGACTTTTTCAACAAGGTGCTCAAGCTGCCTTCGGCCACGGAGAACCCCGTGCTGGCTTCGATCTACGGCGGGGTCTTGATGGGGATCGGCCTGGGCATCGTCTTCCGGGGGCGGGCGTCGACCGGCGGCTCGGACATCATCGGCACGGTCCTCCACAAGTACACCGGCATGTCGATCGGCTACGGCATCATGATCACGGACTTCGTGGTCATCTCGGCGTCGGGGCTGGCCCTCCAAAGCCTGGAGGCCCCCCTTTACGGCTATCTCGTCCTGTTCCTTTCGACGAAGCTCATCGATATGATCCTGGAGGGCTGGAGCTATTCCAAGCTCGTCGTCATCATCTCGGCGCAGACCGAGAAAATCGCCGACTTCATCCTGAACACGCTGGAACGCGGCGGCACGGCCCTGCGCTCGCGGTCCCTTTACCTCAACCGCGAGGGAGAGGTCATACTGACGGTCATCCACCGCAAGCAGCTGGCGGAGCTGAAGGCCTACATCAAGGGCATCGACCCCGACGCGTTCGTCATCATCAACGATACTTACGACGTCCTCGGCCGGGGTTTCAAATCCTACCAGATCACGTGAGGCCCGTCGGGAGTCGCCTCAAAGATCAGCGTTTCTCGGGGACGATCTCCACCCAGTAGCCATCGGGGTCTTCGATGAAGTAGATCCCCATGGCCGGGTTCTCAAAACAGACAACCCCCATCTCCTTGTGCCGGGCCAAAGCGGCCCCGTAGTCGTCGACGCTGAAGGCCAGGTGGATCTCGTTGTCTCCGAGATTGTAAGGCTCCTTGCGATCGCGGAGCCAGGTCAGCTCCAGCCGATGCGGCGTCTCGCCGTCGCCGAGGAAGACGAGGATGAAGCTTCCGTCTCCGGCCTCGCGGCGGCGGACCTCGGTGAGGCCGAGCGCCGTCTTGTAGAATTCCACGCTCTTACCGAGGTCGAGCACGTTGATGTTGTTATGGGCAAAAGTGAATCTCATGGTCCCTCCTGGTCAGAGCCGTGCGAAGCTCCCTCATTTTTCCTCGCGGGTCTTTTGGGGCCTGGCCGAAATATTCATCCCCATCATTCCCGTGTTTCACGCGTTCATTATAACTGTTTCCGCCAGGAAACCACAGATTTTGCGCATTGGATCGACGTTAAATCCAGCCCGTTATTACTTGTCAAAGAGGAAGATCAGGGGGAGCACCGGCTACGTTCGTTTGACTGCCCGCTTTCGCTTTAAGGCACGCCCGCCTGGCTTCGCTTTCCGCGTTTTTGCGATAGTGATCGTGCCGTCCTCTCGGATAGAGATTTCGTCTCCATCCCTGACCTCATCAAGAAACGCCTGCCCCAGCCGATCCACGGCGACAACGCACTTCCCGGCCCAGAGATAAGCGATGATGAGCCCGGCCGCAGTCAGGGAGTCAATTGTCCGCGAAAACAGCAGGGCCTTGGGAGCAATGCCCCGGTGGGCCACCCGATCCCAGGTGGCTCCGGCGGATGTCGATCCTATGCTGATCGGCAGACATACAATTTTATCCCTTAGGTCCTTGCCGAAGAGCTCGGGATTGTCCTGATCGGAACAAACGGCCTTCGTGGAGCCGGCGAGCAGGGCTTTGTAAAACGAGGCCAGAGTGTTGAATCCGGATCTGGTCACCACCGCCTCTCCCTTCAAATTCCCTGGCAATACGGCCCTTCCCTTGAACGTGATATTCACTTCAGCGTCCCCCATTTGTCTCACCGGTGACGACCAGATCCAGCAATTCCTCAACCCTATATAACCTGGCGGTAGAAAACGCCCTGAGCTTATTCGAGTTGGTGACAACCGCCTCGCGAGCGCACAGCGGGTTATCCATGTAAGCCTCTGCGCAGGTCGGACTGAGCTTCAGGCCGATTCGCCCGAGTTGTCTCCGGGTGTTCTGATCGGTTTGAAACCTGGCGATAACCTGGGGCGCCGCACAGAGTATCGTCTTGACGGCAACTTTTTTCCGTCCATGAGAACAGAGCGCGCGGCTGATCTGGTCGGTCCACCAGCGCAGTTAGCGTAGACTCAGATGGGGGCAGCCAATCAAGCACCTCTTAGGCTGGGCGCTTTTTCGCTTCCACATCACGGGGTAGGAGGAGCTGAGTCTTTTGAGTTCGATCTCATCGATCACCTGGGTTTCATAATGGCGGGCCAACAGCTTGGCTCCCAGGCCAACAGCCTCGGGAGTGATATTCTCCACATGGTAAAGGCCTACCGCTCCTATGGCCGCACAGGCAGCGCCCATCTCTTTAAGATAGTCGACGGTCCGTTCATTCAGACCGGAACCCAAGAATCGGTCTAAGCCGACGATGAAGGGCACCTCATCCACAACTTTTTTGCCGATGGCCCCACCCAGCAACTGGGGATCCGGCAAGTCCGATGTCTTGAGCTTTATCAGGCAACTGGCGCGCCGCCCCGCCTCAGTCAACAGCCCAGTGAGAGGCGTTTTTCCAAGGATGTTTGAAAGCAGGTCCAAGATCACCGCATTCCGGTTTGTTTTTGCGCCGAGGACCGAATTCACAAAAATAACGCATGAGGATTCGGACCAGGCCAGGACCTGCCCGCGGCGGGGGTTGTTGCCCACCTCCGGAAAATAGGGAGTGCAGGTAAAAGCATTTTCATCACGAAGGCCCAGCTGCCTCATCCTATCCTCGAAGCCGCCTTGATCCTGGAACATCCGGGCAAAAGTACGTTCTTGATTAGGGCTCAAATCCAGGTTCCCAAAATCCAGAGGGGGTCTCGGATCGAGAGTGAACGGATACTTCGTTTTGAGACCGGCCGCCACCAATTCATCCAGCATCTCCAGCCGGGGGCCGACACCCGGGAGCAAAGAATGAAGGGCAAAATGTCCGTCTCCTTCGATATCGACGAAACGTTGCGCTCCGAGAGTTTGACCATACAAGACGAGAGTCCGCATAATTTTTTGAAGCGCCGGCCCCTTTCCGCCAGAGAGAATTTGCTTTTCGTCTCCGGTTAGGTCCATCTTGGCCAACCCCGCAGCCTTGTTTCGCCGACCGACATGTTTGGCCCTCCGCAGACCAGAAGAATAGTCCAGCTCCTGAGGCCAAGCCATGTCCTTTGGGACCGGGAGCCGTCCCTGGCGATTTGGCTCATTTTCGGGCCTCCTTTCCTGAATGGTCATCCAGGAGGGCCCCTCGACCGAGAATGAGGCTGCGTCTCTCCTCTTCACTGACCTGAAACCTGATTTTCCGCACCGCCATCCAGAACAACAGGCCCAGCGCGGCCCAAACCAGGATAAGGATCCATTCCAAGGGAATGGCCCCACGGGAATTTCGGTATGCCTCATAGATTGTCAGGAAGAAAATCGCCACCGAGAAAACGACGCCTATCGCGGCGATGGCCGGGCCTCCCGGAATGCGGTAAGGACGGAGCGTTTGGGGCCGCTCACGACGCAGTTTGATGACGCTCAGACAGGTGAAGAAGTAGGCAAAGGCATAACAGCTCCCGGCGACATTGATTATCGGCAGGATGGCGCTTCTTCCCAGGAACACTCCGACGGAGGAAAGAGCGCCGGCGAACAAGATGGCGTTAAAAGGAGATTTAAAAACCCGATGAATCCGGCCAAAAACGGGCGGTATTATCCGCGCGCGGCTCAGGGCAAAAATGACGCGTGAGGAAGATATGAAAACCGTGTTCCAGGTGGTCACGATTCCACAGAGCCCCGCCACGAGGACGATCTCAGCCAGCAGCGGCGAATGAAACGCCGCTTGGAAGGCCCCCGCCGCGGGAAGCTCCAGTCCGACGATTTCTTTCCAGGGCACGGCCATCGAAGCAGCCAATGCCGTAAGCCCATAAAATAGACCCGCCATGGAGATTGAGAGAATGATCATCTGGACGACTTTTCTGTTGGAGATCCCTTCGGCCTTCTCCTCCATGGTCTGGGGGATGACATTAAAACCCGCTAAAAAAAAGGGGGTCGTCAGGAAGACAGCCAGGAAGCCGCCAAAAGCCGGACCGATGCCCGTTTTGGAAAAATACGGCACCAGGTTGGCTGCCCGGCCCCAGAATATGCCGGCGGAGACAAAGACGAGGGTCACGATCAAGAGGCCATAGGTGAAGATGTCCTGGAAAACCGCAGCGGATTTTAGCCCCCGATAATTCAGCCGGGCCAGATAAGCCATTCCGGCCAAGCCCAATAAAAGGCCGCCCAGCTGGACCGGATCGCCCCGGAAGGAATAGAGGACGGGACCCTTGACGACAGGCAAAAGCGCCCCCATGATCCAGCCAAAGGATATGGCCTCGAAAGCCGTCGTGGTGACATAGACAAGGGCCAGAAACCACCCGATGGCAAACGCTATCTTGGTGCCGAAGACTTCGTAAGCGTAGGCAAATTCTCCGCCCGCCACGGGTATCATGGCGGCCAGTTCCGCATAACAGAGGCCTATGGCCATCATGACCAGGGCCCCCACGGCGAAAGCCAGCAAGGTTCCCAGAGGTCCCCCCTGCTCGAGCCATTTTCCCAAGACGATGATCCAGCCGACTCCGATAATGTTGCCGAAGGCCAGGGTAAAGTATTGGCGGGGCTTGAGCTCCTTCCCGAGCTCGGGGGCGGAGTGGCCGGCGGACTCGGTCTGCCTGCGATTCATGAGATTTTCCTTGAAGCCCGGCTATTCAACCTGGGGCATAACGTCTCCGTCCAGGCGGCGAGCGCCTTCTCCTGTCGGCCAGAGGACAATCACTGAATTCCCATGATTTTTCTGGCCTCGGCGGGCGTCGCAATCGGTCGTCCCAGCTCCCGGGCAATCGTCGCGATTTTTCGTACCTCATCCGCGTTATTCCTGATCTTTTCATCCTTGTGCGGATACATCCAGAGATGGTCTTCCATTCCCACGCGCACGATATCGACGCCCATCAGCATGGCAAACACGGAAAGAGAGAGCCAGTTCCTTCCTCCGGCGCTTATCCCGATGACGCTTCCCTCGGGCATCATCTTCATCATCCCCAGGACATACAAATGACCCCAGGGGTCGAGATGAACGGGAGCGGTATTGTGCATGCCCGGGCCCATGGACATCAGGTAGGGCTTCTGGAGAATCCCGGGCTTGATCAGCCACTCGACGACATTCTGAATCCCTTCCCAATTGTGATTCATAAACTCGGGCTTGATGCCGTGCTCTTGGAGATACTGGATCGTCAGCACGGAATTCTTTTCCTGGGCTAGAGTGACTTCCGGCTCCGTGGCCTCATCGACATGCTCCAGGCAGTAGGAAACGGGGGTGAATATCGTCGATTCCATATGTTTCTTGCTTATCGCATGAAGAGCGTCCACCATCGGTTTCACGGTTCCATACGTGTATTGAGTCGTGTCCTCCGCATAACCTTCACAAGAACTGGGCTGGATGATGACGTCGGGGCATTTGGTGACGATCTTATCGACGGTCTCTTTCATGAGTTCGACGGTCGACTTGTGATAGCCCCGTTCATCCCTGTTGTGGAGATGCACCATGGCCGCTCCCTCGTTGCAGGCGGCCACCGCCTGCTCGGCGATTTCTTGGGGAGAATAGGGTTGGTCGGGATTCTGTTTTCTCGAAAAAAGCGCTCCGACAGGACAGACCGTGATAATGAGAGGTTTGTCCAGCGTCGGGATTTTTTCTTGGCGAAGCACCATCTCGGCCCATTTGAAGCCTTGCCATTCCTGTTGGCTCATATTTGACTCCTTTCTAAGTCCAGCGCCGTGCGCGCTTTATTTATGATTGTAAGATGTCCTCCAGGGAAGCAGAGACCGGAGCGTGATTCACGATTGCCCCATTCCCAAAACGAAAACCAGCCACGGGATTGGGCCGTCGACCATGGTCATCAATTTCTCTAGTGATATAGAAAAAGGCCATCTTGGTCAAGGGGTTTTTCAAGAGCTCGGGGCCCCTCCATCACCTAAAATCAGATTCGGCCCAGGCCCCATGCCCGTCAACCCGTTTTGGGCATTATTAATCGAGTAGAATATGGCCGTTTCCACGTTCTTTTTCTCATCCTGGGGTCCTTCCGGTTGTCACCTGTTCGCCATCCTGGGGATCGACCGTTGTCACCGGAACCTGGATCCATCCTTGAACAGTTCGCCGACTCGCTGTTTTGAGGCTTTGCCCAGCTCGTTTCTCGGCAACGCCGTCACGATCCGGATTTGGCTGGGGATTTTGTAGCTGGCCAATCGATCCTTAGCCCACCTCATAATGGACCCCAAGGTCAGGTGGCTGCCGGGCCTGATCACCAAGGCGGCACCCACCCGCTCTCCCCAGACAGGGTCTTCGACCCCGACAACCGCGCACTCTTCAACCTCAGGATGAGTCACTAACACCCCTTCGATTTCGAGAGCCGATACCTTATAACCCCCCGTTTTGATGATATCCGATGAGCTGCGGCCGAGGATTCTGTACCTCCCGTTTTCCCTGACGGCGATATCCCCGGTGCAAAACCAACCCCGCTGAAAGGCCGCCTTAGCGGCTTCCGGCTTTTTCCAGTATTCGAGGAACACCAGGGGCGATTTCACCCGGATCTCCCCCGGAACTCCGTCCTTCACGGACTCTCCCCTTTCATTCGCCAGCCTCACTTTCACTCCGGGCAGAGGCGCACCGACAGATCCCGGAAGGCGCTCACCCCGCAGCGGATTGGACAGTACCATTCCTGTTTCCGTCATCCCGTAGCGCTCCAGAATCGTCTGTCCGGTTATGGCTCTCCATTCCTCGAGCACATTCACAGGCAGAGCGGCGGACCCCGAAACGAAGAGGCGCATTTTCGAACAAGCCGCCGATATCTTCTTTTGGAATTCAGGAGAAGCGGCTTTCCACGATGAAATCAATTTCACATAAATGGTCGGGACAGCCATGAATAGGGTTATTCTTCCCTTGAGAATGCGCGACCACACATCCTCTGCTTCAAACCGCGGTCTGAACTCGCAGATCGCCCCGGACCATAGGGCGCAGGTGAGGATGTTGATGATCCCATGGATATGATTGAGCGGCAGGACATTGAGAATGTGGTCTTGCGATGACCAACCCCAGGCTTCAACTAATGAGGTCACTTGAGCCACGATGCTTTTGTGGGCGATAACGACTCCTTTGGGCTTTCCGGTTGTGCCGCTGGTATAGAGAATAAGAGCCCTTCGTTCGGGCGAGATTTCGGGGAGGGCGCGAGCCTGAGAGTGCAGCAGTTCATCCATCAGGACATAACGTCGACGGAGAGATTCGGCGATCGGCTGGAGCCTTGTTGCGAGCTCAGGATGAGCGACCAGGATCGCTGCGTCGGCGTCCTTAATCGTGTATTCAAGCTCAGCGCCGGGGTGAAAAAGAGACAGCGGGACGGCGATGCCGCCGGCCCTCCAAATTCCCCACTGCACGGCCACGTGCTGGAATCCCGGGGGAATAAGGTAAGCAACTCTTGTCTCATGGAGGTCGCCCTCGGCGGTCAGGAGGCCGGAGGCAACTCTCTTGGAGGCGGACAATAACTGCGGATAGGTGAAGACTCCATCAGAAGCAATGATGGCCCTTCGGCGACCATGCTTTTCGGCTTGGCTGAAGAGAGGCAGGACCGAGAGTCTGTTCATGTCCTTTTGGCCAAGAATATCAAAATCGATGCGCTTTTTAAAGATGTCCAAAGGCCGGGCGCGGTATAAAAAATCGTAACGTTTGATTGACTCCATCTCATTGGAAAAGTATGATGAGCCGGTCGAGGAGGTCTCCGATGAAACGGAGAGCGGGTCAAAAAGAGCACCGTCTTCTGGTCGGCGGCTTCCTTCTTCTTATCGCCTGCGGAGACATAAAGCATGAATGATCTTAAGATCATCATTTACGGAGTCGGCGCGATGGGCCGCAACATGGTCAGGCTGCTGCAGGACATCAACGGGTGCCGAATCGTCGGAGCTATTGACTGGGACGAGAACAAGATCGGCCGGGACCTGGGAGAGCTGGCCGGGCTGGGTAGAAAAGTGGGAATCAAAGTCTCTTACCCTCCACTGGAAGTGCTGGGAAGAGTGAGGGCGGATATTGCCCTTCATGCAACCACGGCCTTCCTGGACAAGGCCACCGACCAGATTTGCGCCGTCCTCGAGCAAGGGATCAATGTCGTGACCATCTGTCAGGAATTATTTTTCCCCCTGCCGAAAAACCGAAGCCGGGCGAAAAAGATTGACGCCAAGGCGCGTCAGGCGGGAGCGCGGGTGACCGCGGTGGGCATTAATCCGGGGTTTATCATGGACCTCGTCCCCATCCTCTGCTCCACCCCTTGCTGGAGGATCGACAGCGTCCACGTCCGCCGGCATGTCGACTTTTCCCCCTATGGCCCCGACGAAATGCGGCACATCGGCGCCAACCTCACGGAAAAAGAATTCAGAAAGGGCGTCCGGCTGGGCGCAATCGGCCACATCGGTCTCCTGGAGACGGCCGCGATGGTTTCTCATTGTCTGGGGCTCGAGGTCGACGAGCTCAAACAATCCAAGGAACCGATCCTGACCGCGAAGAAGCGGCAAAGTCCGTTCGTCTCGATCGCTGCGGGCCGGGTCTGCGGCTTCAGGCAAAATGTTGTCGGGTTCTCCGGAGGCAAAGAAATCCTGGATTTTCAAATGGTCGGGATCGTGTCGCCGGATAAAGAGGAAGACAGAATCGAACTGGGCGACTATGCCAGGATCAATGGAGTCCCGAGCGTGGACATCGCCGTCAAAGAAGAGATCGCCCAAAAGGGGGGATTGGGCACGGCGGCCGTGGCCGTCAACATGATCCCCAGACTCCTGGCCGCCTCTCCCGGCTATCACAGAATGGACACGCTCGCGCTCCCCCACATCTGGAGGGGGAGCGCGGCCCCCCGAACGATCAGGAAAATCGTCTTTTAGGAGGCGGAAGTCGGCTGGGCACCGGGATGCCCGAGGCTTTACTTGAATATAACAACGTGCCGTAAAAGGCGGCCGCCCGCAATTTCTGATCGCGGAGAAGAGGGACCGGCAGGTCGGATATCGGTCGGAAGATCCGCTGGCCGCGCAAGGCCAGGGGAATCACAATCGAGGAGCCGGCCCGGAAGCTGGGCATGACCCAACCTCATTTGAGCCTGATCGAAACCGGGAAGCTCCGCATTCTGTGCGTTTGCACTCCCTCCGCCTTTTAGGATCCAGCGAATAAAGAGAAGGAGATGGCATGAACACCAAAAAAATCAAGAGAGAACGTCCGGTTCCGGAGGCTGATGTCCGGCAGTTGCAGAAAACCGTGAGAGCCATCTTGCGGCAAGTCAAAGAAAAAGGGGATGCCGCCCTCCGCTATTATGAGAAAAAGTTTGACCGGTTCGAGCCCAAATCCTTCCGCGTCTCCCGAAGCGAGGCCGCCGCTGCCCGAGACGGGCTCCCCCGCCCGATCATCGCCGAGCTCGATTTCGCCATCGAGCGCGTCTCGGCTTTCGCCCGGGCTCAGAGGGAAAGCCTGAAAGAATTCGAGAAAGAAATGCTTCCGGGAATGGTCATGGGACAGCGCGTCATCCCTGTCGAGTCAGCCGGATGCTACGTGCCGGCCGGCCGCTATCCCTGCCTGACATCCGCCGTGATGTCGGTCGTGCCGGCCAAAGTAGCCGGAGTCAAAAGAATCGTCGCCTGCTGCCCTCCCGGCCGGGACGGGGCCATCAATCCCGGCATTCTCTACACCATGCACAAAATGGGAGTCGATGAGATCTACTGCTTCGGAGGAGCCCAGGCCATAGGAGCCCTGGCGTTCGGGACGGAGTCGATCCGGCCCGTGGACCTGATTGTCGGCCCTGGAAATCAATATGTCATGGAGGCCAAGCGCCAGGTTTTTGGAGTCGTCGGGATCGACTTCCTGGCCGGGCCGAGCGAATGCTTGGTGATTGCCGACGACTCCGCCCGGGCCGCTTATATCGCCGCCGACCTGCTCGCCCAATGCGAGCACGACCCGAATGCCAGAGGCTGCCTGGTGACCACCTCAGAGAAGATGGCGCGTGAAACGCTCCGGGAGATCAAGAAGCAGCTGGCGGAAAGGACAACTCGCGCCGTCGCCGGCGAGTCCTGGCGGAACAAGGGCGAAGTCGTGGTCGTGAAGAGCCTGAGCGATGCCGCCCTCTACGCCAACAAATATGCCCCCGAGCATCTGGAAGTCCACACCCGGGAGCCGCGGGAGATTCTTCCCTTGCTCAGCAACTACGGCTCATTATTTTTAGGGCAAAATACCGCGGAAGTCTATGCCGACAAAATCGCCGGGACAAACCACATCCTTCCGACGGGCCGGGCGGCCAAGTACACAGGAGGTTTATGGGTCGGCATGTTTCTTAAGGTGATCACCCATCAAGCCGCTGACGTGAAGGCCTCCCTGATGCTCGCCCAATATGCGGAAACTCAGGCCACATATGAAGGGATGGACGCCCATAGATACGCCGCCGCAATCCGGTTGAAAACCCTCAAATGATGGAAGGCATCAAAGTCGGTCATTAAAGGCTCTTGATAAGCGAACCGGGGTGGCGGCGGACCTCCGCCAGGCCGAGCGCCTTATTGTAGAAATCCACACTTTTCCCGAGGTCGAGCACGTTGATGTTGTTATGGGCGAAGGTGAATCCATTCAGGGCAAGACGGCGGTTGACAGGACCTTTCGATTTGCATAAAAAGGGGCCTTGGCAATGTTTCGAACATAAGGAAGGTCGTCCATGAAGTCACGCTTAACGCTTGTCGCGCTCCTGCTCGCCGCCTTGGCAATGCTTTCGCAGCTGGCAGCCGGCGCCTCGCTCAAGAAAAAAGAGGAGGCCCTCGCCGCCGTCGAAAGGCATGAGGCCGACATCATCGCGCTCAGCGACCAGGTCTGGGGTTTCGCCGAGACCGCCCTGCGCGAGGTCCGTTCGGCACAGGTGCTCGCGGATTACGCCGAGAAACAGGGCTTCGCGGTCCAGCGCGGAGTCGCCGGACTGCCGACCGCGTTCGTCGCCAGCTACGGAGAGGGCCGGCCGATCATCGGCGTCCTCGGCGAATACGACGCCCTGCCGGGCTTGTCGCAAAAGGCCCAGAGCACGAAAGAAGTCCTCCAGGCCGGCGCGCCCGGCCACGGCTGCGGGCACAACCTGCTCGGCACGGCGGCGCTCAGCGCGGCCCTGGCCGTCAAGGACCTCATGGCCGCGGGGAAGCTCAAGGGGACGATCCGATTTTATGGCACGCCGGCAGAGGAGGCCGTGGGCGGCAAGGTCTACATGGCCCGGGAGGGGTTGTTCAACGACCTCGACGTCTGCTTGACCTGGCACCCCGCCGATGAAACCGAAGTCGCCGTCGACAGCTCCCAGGCGATCGTCGAGTTCATCGTCGAGTTCAGCGGCAAAACGGCGCACGCGGCGGCCGACCCCTGGAACGGCCGCAGCGCGGTGGCCGCCATGGAGCTCTTCGCAGCTGGGCTCAACCGCATGCGTGAATTCGTCAGGCCCTCCGTCCGCATGCACTACTCGATCCTGAACGGGGGGGACGTGCCGAACGTCGTCCCGGCCTACGCCAAGCTCTGGTGCTGGCTCCGCGATTCGAAGGGCGCCGGGGTCGAGCGGCTGCTCGCCCGCGCGCGCAAGGTCGCCGAGGGCGCGGCGATAATGGCCGAGGTCGAATTCAAGATCACGGTGCAGGGGGGGAGCTGGGAGACCCTGGTCAACCTGACCGGGGCCAAGGTGATGTTCGCGAACCTCCAGTGGCTCGGGCCGATCGCCTTCACGCCGGAGGAGCAGGAATTCGCCAGGGGAATCCAGCGCGCGACAGGCGTGGATCCCAAGGGCCTCGACGGCGCGGTCCGGCCCTGGGCGGCGCCGAAGCCGGATCCCGAGGGAGGATCGACAGACGTGGGTGATGTCAGCTGGTTTGTTCCCATGCTGGCCCTGAGCGCCACGACGGCTCCCGTTGAAGCTCCCTGGCATGCCTGGCCGACGGTGGCCTGCGCCGGGATGTCGATCGGGCACAAGGGGCTTATCTACGCCGCCAAGGCCCTTGCCACGACGATAGTGGATCTTTACGAGGACCCCAAGATCGTCCAGGCGATCCAGGCCGAGTTCAAGGAGAAAACGAAGGGCGTAGTCTATAAGCCTTTCGTCCCCGAGGGGCCGCCTCCCCTTCCGAAACACTGACCCGCGCCTGCCGCTTCTCAGGCTCTCCGGCTCCTTAACCTCAGTTTTGACATCTCCGCCGGTGTTGCATATAAATGGGGTGCTCGATAAGATCGCAGTTCAAGGAGGCGTCATGACCATGTCGCGAAAGAATTTCCTGAAAGCTCTGGGGCTCGGTTTCCTGTCCACGGGCGCGGGCAAAGGTCTCGCCCAGCCCTCCGCGTCTCTGGAAAAAGCCAAGGCTGAGGCTTCGAAGCTCAAGATAACGGGCGTCGATATCTACGCCTTCGACATCCCGCTCAAGGAGCCGTTCAAGATCTCGATCGGGACGGTCACCGCGGCCAACGACGTCCTCGTCATGCTCCGGACCGACGCCGGCATCGTCGGTGTCGGCGAGGCCTGCCCGTTCCACCCGATCACGGGAGAAACGCAGGAGATGAACCTCGCCGCCGCCAAGGGGCTGCGGGAGATCGTCCTCGGCAAAAGCCCCCTGGCCGTCGAGAGCCTTGTCCACAGCTTCGGCCCCTTCCTCCATTCCAATCCGAGCGCGGCCGCGGCCTTCGACACCGCCCTATACGACATCCTGGGGAAGATCGCCGGGCTGCCGCTCTACCGGTTGTTCGGCGGGGACAAGCCGTCCTTCGGAACGGACATCACCACCGACCTCGACGAGCCGCAGAAGATGGCGGCCAAGGCCAAGGAATACATCGACCGCGGCTTTGATACAATCAAGATAAAGGTAGGCCAGGGCCAGGCGGCCGACCTCGCGCGGCTCGAGGCCATCCGCCAGGCCATCGGCTACGAGCGCAAGATCCGGATCGACGCCAACCAGGGCTGGATGCCCCCCCTGGCCATCGACACGCTGAAGAAGATGGAGAAATACCAGGTGGAATTCGTCGAGCAGCCCGTCCTTGCCACCGACGTAGCGGGTCTTAAAGCGGTGCACGCCGCAAGCCCCATCCCGGTGATGGCGGACGAAGCACTCTTCTATCCCTCCGACGCCGTCAAGCTCATCAAGGAGGAGGCCTGCTCCTATTTCAACATCAAGCTCATGAAGGCGGGCGGAATCCTCAACATGATCAAGATCGCCCATGTCGCCGACGCCGCCAACATGTTGTGCATGGTCGGCTGCATGGTCGACTCCCGGCTCGGGCTGACCGCCGCCGCCCACGTCGTCGCCTCGAACCGCAACATCGTCTTTGCCGACCTGGACGGACACAGCTCCCATACAATTGATCCGATCGTCGGCGGGATGCTGTTCGAGAAAGGGCAGATCACAGTCCCCGATCTCCCGGGCGTCGGGGCGGATGTCGACCCCGTGTTCCTGAAGAAGCTGCAGAAAATTTAGCTGGTTCAGACCAGTTTTTTCAGCTCCTCGAGCAGCTTATCGATGTGCGCGTCGGTGTGGGCGGAAAAGATCGAGGCCCGGAGAACTCCGCCGGCCGGCGCGCCGATATACTTGGTGTAGGGGAGAGCGATCCCCCGGTCCAGAAGCGCCTGCTGAACCTTTTTCATCTCCTCGGCCGAGCCGAGCGCCCAGGTGACGACGGGCATCGGGCTGTCTCCGACATCGAACCCGAGCTTGCGCAGCCCCTTCTTGATCCGGGCGACGTTGCGGCGCAGCTTTTCCCTCCACTCGGGATGGCTCTGGACGAGCTCTATCCCTTTGGCCGAGGCGGCGGCGATGGGCGTCGGAGGAGAGCTCGCGCCGCTGTAGGCGCCGACGGTTTGCTTGATCTTCTGGATGAACGCCGCCGACGCCGGGACAAACCCGCCGTGGCCGCCGAAGGCCTTACTCAGGGTCCCGCTCATGATGATCCTGTCGCCCGGCTTTATCCCGAAATGCTCGCAGGTGCCCCGGCCGTTATCCCCGAGGACGCCGACCGCGTGGGCATCGTCGAGGCATAGGATCCCGTTGTAGGGCTCCAGCTCTTTGACGATCTCCGGCACGGGCGCGATAACACCGAAGGTCGGGAAGACTCCGTCCGTGATGACCAGGGGCCGCTGGCCCGCCTTGAGTTCGGACTTGAGCTTCGCCCTGAGGTCGGAGGGATCCCTGTGTTTGTAGAAGACGACCGGCTTCCGGGTTGAAAATATCCCGTCCCGGATGCTGAAGTGCGCGGTTTCATCGGCAAAGGCGATGTCGAACGAGTCGGCCATGCCCTGGGCCATGAAGAGCCCGCTGAGATAGCCGCTGACAAAATAGAGCGCGTCTTCGGTCCCGAAGTATCCGGCGATTTTCTTTTCGGCATCGAGGAGAACGGGGTTGTTGCCGAACATCGTGCGCGAAGTGGCGCTGTGCATGCCGTACGTGTTGATGGCATCGATGGCCACCTGGATCATCTCGGGATTGCCGTGAAGCCCGAAGTATCCGGTGCCGCCGAAATAGATGTACTTCCGGCCGTTGATGACCGTCTCAGGCCCGGGCGCGCTGTCCATGAGAAAGGGAACGGTCTGTCCGGGAGGGAGTTGGCCCGGCTCGAGGCCCAGCTCCTCGGCGAAGGCGCGCAGGCCGTAAGGGGCCGCCAAAAGTCCAAGCGCTGAATTCCTTAAGAAGGCTCTTCGTGTCGTCATGAATTTCTCCTCTCCAAAAGGATAGGCCATAGGCTAACCTCATCGCCCGGACTTGTCAAACGAGGCTCTTTGCCATCGATCGGGGTTTCTCATAAATTGGGTCATGCCGGCTCCAGTCAGCGAAGCTCGAGGAAAAAGCGGTCGTTCCGCGGCCGCACCTCGGCTTCCACGGCTTGACCCTCGGCATCCAGGATTCGCGGCGCCGGGCCGCCCTTGAACCTCTCGACGATCAGGGTCTGTCCGGAAGGGATGTCTTTTTTCGCCAGATTCAGAACGATAGTGGCCGGCTCGCCGGGGGCTATCCGCAAAACGGGCCTGAGCCGGTTCCGGTCTCTCCAAAAACGGGCCACGCTGCCGACGTCTCCTATCCAGATGTCGTCTCCCCTCAAGGCCTCGATGAGACGGCGCTCGGTTTGGAGCTTGTAGGTCGCGTCGCTCGGATGGATCAACAGGCATGAGGTAGCGTTGTTCTCCCCGTTGGCGCGGACGACATCCGCCCAGATGCGCAGGGCTTCGTCCTGGTTGGCGGCCGTCAGGAACTCCCGGGTCTTCAGCTCTCCCTTTGAATCATCCAAGGTCACCGGCACAACCACGATCCGGCTGCGCTCGCTGCCGAGCGCCCTCTGCCGGAATCCGAAGTGGGGGAAATTGGTCAGGACCCACTGGGCCGAGACGCTGGAATCAAAGGTGTAGCCGGATTCCTCCAGAACACGTAACAACTCGTGGGGATAGCGGAGATAACCAGAGCGAAAGCCCGTGGTCTGCTGGTTGAGGTCGCGGTCCAGCAGCTCTTTGCTGACCCGGACTTCTCCGAAGACAGTGAAATGAGCGACATCGTAGCTCTCGAAATTGACCTCCGGGGAACCCACCGGTATATCTTCGAAGGTCCAGGCATGGCCCACGGAGTGCGAGCCGATTTCGAAACCCATCGCCGCCACCTGGCGGATCCAGTCCACGCGCTCGGGCGTGTAGTAGGCGATGTCGGTTTCATCCGGAAAATACTTCGTCGTCACAAAAAAGGTGCTCCGGACGCCGAGTTCGCTCTCCATCCGGGCAAAGGCCAGCGAGTTCCGGAACGACTCCTGCGCGTCCACATCATGGGAGAGGCAGAGGGCCGTTTGCTTTCCGTCGGGAACTGTGTGGACGAGGAGAAACGGGTGGACGGTGTCCTCGTAAAGGCCGCGCAGAAGCAGGCGGAAGACATCGCCGGAAGGCTCGAACCAGTTGATGAACCGGCGGGCGGCCTCGTAGCTCTGGGCGAGCTGCGGGATCAGCGTCGTTTCCTTGAACCCGAGCCCGAGCGCGTAGGCCAGACCGCGGCCGTAGGCATACCGCGTGACCGCGGCGGCGCCGTTTTCGTAGCGGGCCAGAACGTCGGCGCCCGGAGAAGGCAGATACTCCGTCGACCAGACGGTCTCCGAATAGAGCTTGGGATCGCCGAGAGAGATGACCTTCTCTTCGGGCCGGTTGAGGTAGCGCATGGACGGGTCGTCCGTCGAGGTGAAGCGCACTTCGAAGTTCAGGCGGCTCGTCTCCGCCCGGCTGAGGCCGAACAGGGGAAAGAACCTGTTGCCCTGCACCTGGGTGGCCAGCAGGATGCCGCCCCTTTCAACGTAGCTATAAAGGGCTTCGCGGTCGGATGGAGAAAGCTCGGTGTTCAGCATCAGGCCCCCGATCAGCATCAGGGGTCGGAGCGAGGCCTCGTTGACGCTCGAAGTCGCCCGGTAGGGAATCCCCATAAGCTCCAGACTGTCCCGCAGGGCCTCCTGCTCCTGGACGGCGTCCCGGCTTCTCCCCACTTCAAGGACGGAAACGCCCCATTGAGCCGGAGGGAGTGCCCTCCCGGGATTCCATGAGGCCGCCAGTGCAAGGACGATCAGAATCAGGGGATATGTCTTCCTCATTTCCAGATTTCCTGGGCAAGCGGGTTGCCGGAGAGAGCCTCGATGACCAGGATCAGCCAGGCGGCGGAAGCCGCGCCCGGCGCGCTCCACATCAGAAAGGGCAGATCTCGGGAAGCGTAGATCAGCCCGCCGCCCTTTGGCTGGAGAGGCCGCAGCCCTTCCAGGAGACGGCGCGCCTGTTCGGGCCGACCGAACCTCAGGTTGGCAAGCGCCACTCCCAGGGTTCCCTCAGACCAGACAAGAGGCAGATCCAGCCATTTTCGACGCGGGTGGTCCGGGAAGAAAAACCGGCCGACGCCGGGATCCTCGTATATGGGGGTGTCCGAGTACGGCCGGAACCCCACGCTCTCCCCGTCCCGGGCCGCATAGCGGGAATCCACGACGGCCAGGGACCGGCGGGCTTTTTCCGGGTCGCCCGCGGCCGCAAAGAAAATCGCCCCCCAAGAAAGGCAGTCCAGGGCTTTGGTATGGTCAGGAGAACCGTCCGGTCGAAACCCGGCGATGAACTGGTCGATGGGATCATCCCACGCCGCTCTCAGGAGTCCTGCCCGGATTCGCTCCGCGGCCCGGGTCCAACGGGCTTCGCCGGTCAGGACCCCAAGCTGCCGCAGAAAGAACCAGGCGCTGATGTTGTTCTCAGTGCTTATTCCCGGATAGGGTCCGTCGGTGTAGATTTCGACAACCTTGTTGATATCCGGCTTGTAGGCCAGCTCGATTTGGCCGAAGCCCAGCCGCACGAGCCCGTCCCTCAGGTCTTGAGCATCGCTGACCTGGAGCGAGAGGAGATATTCTCCCAGGCGGACGGCGGTCCGGAGGAAGAAGGCCCGCTCCCGCTCGCACCCGCGGTCCCCGGCGCAGGGCGGCTGGTGGGCAAGATAGAACGCCAGCGCATATCCCACCCAGCTCAGGGCGCCGGCCCGGACCAGGGCGCTGTCGTGATCGGCCTCGCTCGGCCAGTCGTTGGCGGTGTTGTAGCCGAACCAGAGGCTCCCGTCTGCCCGCACCAGCCGGGCGAGGGCATGAAGAATAAACGCCGCCCGGTCCCGGTCGTCGAGAACCAGGAAGGCGAGCGCCGCCAGGGCGTCGTCGTAAACGGCCGACCGATGAAATCCCTGGGGGAATTTCTCGGGTGAAAGGCCATAGCTGACGGCAAGCCCGCGGCGGCTGGGGTCCGGGTCGGGTACCAGCAAGTTGGGTGTGACCTGACTTAGAAGCCAGCGATGGTTAGTCGAAACCCAGTCGCGAAGCGGAGTTTCGGCGGGTCTCGAATTTTGGGCGAGGAGCGGAGGGAAGACAAAAAAGGCGACGGCCAAGGACAGCGATATGATTAGGGCGGGCGGGATTCTCGCGCTTTTGGGCCTCGACACGCGAAAAGTATAGGGCCGCTCCATTGAGGCTGTCAAACGAGATCAGCCGTTGGCCGCGTGAATGCCAACCTTTTAAAATCGTTCTCTATCCCTGGGTTGCCGCTGAGACGGGATACTCCCCTATTA
>Ga0102851_10000057_pt1 | contig 40529 bp, 31 predicted proteins | sample Mud3Dept3metaG_FD_79558 | JGI IMG/M metagenome (GOLD analysis project Ga0102851, IMG submission 79558) | Freshwater wetland microbial communities from Ohio, USA, analyzing the effect of biotic and abiotic controls - Mud 3 Core 4 Depth 3... | ecosystem: Environmental > Aquatic > Freshwater >... | reverse complement strand
GCCTACTTCGGCGACAAGATGTCGCCCTTCTCGGACATCCCCAACCTGGCCGCCGTGACCGCTGGAGCCAATCTCTTCGACCACATCAAACACATGATGACATCGGCGGTTCCAGGCTGGCTGCTGAGCCTGGCCGTCTATTTCCTGCTCGGACTCCGGTATCGAACGGAACCGGCCGCCGTCGATACCATGGACATCATCCTGCAGACGCTCCGCAGGAACTTCCGGTTCAACGTCCTTCTCCTTCTGCCCATGCTCATCGTGCTCTACATGGCCTTCGCCAAGAAACCGACGATCCCGGGGATGCTCCTCTCCTCGGTCACGGCCGCGGTCCTGGCCTTGGTCTTCCAAAAAGAATCCATCATTCGGATCGCGGAGGCCGTGAACACCGGCTACCCGGCGGCCACGGGAGTCGAGGCCGTGGACAAGCTCCTGACGCGCGGCGGCTTGATGAGCATGATGGAAACCCAGCTCGTCGCCTTCACCGCGTTCAGCTTTGGCGGCATCATGCAAAAAACGGGCCTGCTGGGCGTCGTCCTGGGCCGGATAATGAGAGTGGCGGGAAAGGTCGGAAGCCTCGTGGCGGTGACCATCGGCTCCTGCGTCGTCACGGCCCTGGTTACGGGGAGTTCCTATCTCTCGGTCATCATCCCGGGAGAGCTCCTGGGCCCGGCCTTCAGGGACCGCAAACTGGCGGCCAAGAACCTCTCCCGGATCATCGACGAGTGCGGCGGCATCATCGTGCCCCTCATTCCCTGGAGCATGGCCGGAGTCTATATCACGGGGGCGCTCGGAGTGCCAGTCCTGAGCTACCTTCCCTGGGCCATCGCCAACTGGGCGGCCCTCTTCATCCTGGCAGGTTACGGGTACACCGGCTTTACGATGGCCCCCCGGAAGCGCGAGGACGAGACTCAGGCGGGAAGCTGAGGCACCGACCCCGCCCCTCCAGCCCCAATCCGGAGAATCTCCGCCGCTTGAGCTTGAACCTTATTCGTCCTTGCCGATTTTGCCCAGAGCTTTCTCAAAGGCCTCCTTGGCCTTGTCCTTTTTCTGGCGCTCGAGCTCGGCGGTCGCCTCGAACTTTCGTTCAAACTCGTCGCGGCGCTTCTTCTCTTTTTCCAGGAGATCATCCAAGGATCCCTTTTTCCGGGCGGCGTGCTTTTCGGTCTTGACGACCTCCCGGCCGACCGCATCCACCCAAAGGACGGACTGGCAGCAGGGACAGACGATTTCAAAAACTCCGGCTGTGGTTTTTCCGTCGGTCATGGCGATCCCAATCTAGCAAAAAAAGAGGAAGCTGGGAAGAGACTATTCTTCGCCGGCCCCGGGCTCCTCCCCGATCCTGTATTTTTTCAAGAGCTTAAACAGCCCCTGGCGGGTCAGGCCGACCTCCCGGGCCGTCCGCGTCTTGTTGGGCCCGAAGCGGACGAGTGCCTGGTGGATGAACCGCTTCTCAAACTCGGCCCGGGCCTCAAAATAATTGTAGCTCACGGGCGAAGCCGGCTGCCGGCGCGGGTTGATCCTGGCGGAGAGATGCTCCTCCCGGATCAGGCGATCCCCCCCGGCCAGGACCAGGCATCTCTGGAGTTCGTTCTGGAGCTCCCGGATATTCCCGGGCCAGGGATAGTCCATCATAAGCTCCATGGCTCCGGGAGAGATATAGGTCTTTTCCCGTCCCATCTCCCGGCCGTACCTGTCGACGAAATGGTTGATCAGAAGCAAAAGGTCGGCCTTCCGCTCCCGGAGCGGCGGGACTTCGATGGTCAGGATGCGCAGCCGGTAATAGAGGTCCATGCGAAACCGGCCCTGTTCGATCTCTTTTTCGAGCTCCTTGTTGGTGGCCGAGACAAAGCGGACATTGACCCGACGGGTCCGGGTCTCCCCGATCCGCCGGATCTCCTTCTCCTGGAGAAGCCGCAGCAACTTGGCCTGGAGCGGCAGGGACAGGTCGCCGATTTCGTCCAGGAAAAAAGTCCCGCCGTCGGCCTCTTCGAGAAGCCCCGCCTTGTCCCGAAGGGCGCCCGTGAAGGAGCCGCGGGCATGGCCGAAAAGCTCGCTCTCCAGAAGCTGATCGGGAATGGCGCCGCAGTTGATGGCGATGAACGGGCCGGCGCGTCTTCGCCCGCGGCTGTGGATGGCCCGGGCGACGAGTTCCTTCCCGGTGCCGCTCTCCCCATAAATAAACACCGGCGCATCGGCGTCCTTGATTCTTTCGATCAGCGTCCGGATCAGGGCGAACGCCCGGCTTCCCCCGATGAGCGGGTCGGCGTCCTGGGCCGGCGGAAAAGGCTCCTCCGCCGGGGCATGGACGAGCCCGCAGCGGATAGCCGCCGCGAGAGATTGAGTCAAAAAAACGACCGCCTCCAGGTCGGCGGATGAGTAGGGTTCCCGGTCCGGCTCCCGTCCCAGGCAGACGGCTCCGACCGCCAGATCTCCGCTGAGCAGGGGAAGGCAGAGCAGGCTTCCGGGCCAGCGATCCGGACGGCACCGCTCATCCGGAGACAGGGAAGACGCGGCGGCCAACAGGGGCCGCTTCTCCTCGAGCGCGTGCCGGGCCAGGTCCGAGGAGCTGGACTCGAAGAGAGGATCGCGGAGGGGCCAGGCCCGCGTTTCGAACGGCCTGCGGCCGCCGTCCAGGAGCGCCAGCAGCACACGGGGGGACGAAACCTCCTCGCCGATAAGGCGCAGCGACTTGGCCAGGAACGATTCGACCCGCTCGCGGGAAATGCTCACAATCCAAAGAACGATCCCTCTCGCTCATTTTTCTCACCCAATCTCTACTAATCCCATCAATTTAATCGACTTTTGAACCGCTGTCGGCTAAAATGGCTCCATGACCGCGAAAACGGCCAACCGCCTGGAAAGCGAAAAAAGCCCCTATCTCCGACAGCACGCCCGCAACCCCGTCTCCTGGTATCCCTGGGGGGACGAAGCGTTCCGCGAAGCCCGGCGAAAGGATCTGCCGGTCTTTCTCTCGATCGGCTACTCGACCTGCCACTGGTGCCATGTGATGGAGCGGGAATCGTTCGCCGACGCGGAGGTCGCCCGCCGGATGAACGAGACCTTCATCTCCATCAAGGTCGACCGGGAGGAACGCCCGGACATCGACGCCCACTACATGGCGGTCTGTCAGCTCCTGACCGGAAGCGGAGGCTGGCCGCTGACCGTGCTCCTCACCCCCGACAGAAAGCCGTTTTTCGCCGGCACCTATTTTCCGAAGGAGAGCCGGTTCGGGCGGATCGGTCTCGCCGAGCTCATCGCCCGGGTCGCCGAAGCCTGGAAATCCCGGCGGCCGGAGCTCCTGGATTCTGCCGAGCGGACCCTGGCGGCTCTGGAAGGTTTTCCGGAGGGGCCGGGCCGATCTCGAATTTCACCGGCCCTCCTCGAGCGGGCCGCGGCCGACCTCGGCCGCGAGTTTGATGAGGAATTCGGCGGCTTCGGTTCCGCCCCCAAGTTCCCCACTCCCCACTCTTTGACCTTCCTCCTCCGCCGGGCCAAACGCAAAAATGACAAAAAGGCCCTCGGGATGGTCGAGAGGACCCTCCGGGCGATGCGCCGCGGCGGGATTTTCGACCAGGTCGGTTTCGGGTTCCACCGGTATTCCACCGATCGGCGCTGGCTTGTTCCCCACTTCGAGAAAATGCTCTATGACCAGGCCCTCTTGTGCCTGGCGTACACGGAGGCCTTCCAGTTCACGGGGCGCGATGAGTACCGGGACACCGCCGAGAAGATCCTGACCTATGTCCTCCGTGACCTGAGGTCTCCGGAGGGAACTTTCTATTCCGCCGAGGACGCCGACAGCGAAGGCGAAGAGGGCCGGTTCTACCTTTGGGAATCCCGGGAGGCCGAGGCGGCCCTCCAGCCGTCCGAGGCCGCCGCGGCAAAAATCATTTTTAATATCCGACCCGAAGGGAATTTCGTTGATCCGGAAAACCGCCCGTCCGGAAAAAACATCCTTCATCTCGGCCCGCCGGAATTCGCCACCTCCCGCCTCGGGATGTCCGAGGAGAAACTCGGGGGGCTAACGGCCCGTATCGGCGACCGTCTTTTGGCCCGGCGCGAGCTGCGGCCCCGCCCCTTCAAGGATACGAAGATCTTGACCGATTGGAACGGACTGATGATCGCCGCCCTGGCCAAGGCGGCGCAGGCGTTCGGCCGCTCCGAGTATGCCGATGCGGCGGTTCAGGCGGCCGAATACATCCGGCAAAAAATGACCGGCGGCGGCAGGCTGCACCATCGGTCGGCGGAAGGGGAGATTGCGATCCCCGCCTTCCTGGATGACCACGCCTTCCTCATCTGGGGGCTTCTCGAGCTCTATGCGGCCACGTTCGATCCTGTCTGGCTTTCCCGGGCCTCCTCCCTGACGGAGGAAACGATCGGAGGCTTCTGGGATGAGCGCGCCGGAGGCTTTTTTTTCACCTCCGCCGATCTTCATGGAGACCTCCCCCTAAGACGCAAGGAATTTACCGACGGCGCCCTCCCCTCGGGCAATTCGGTGATGCTCTCCAATCTCCTCCGCCTCGGCCGGACTCTGGGGAAGCCGGACTTCGAAGCGCGGGCCGGCCGGCTGATCGACGCCTTCTCGGTAAGGGTCTCTCAAAACCCGGTCACCTGTACGCAGTTCCTCTGCGGCATCGACCTCGCCTTGGGTCCCAGCCGGGAAGTGGTCATCGTGGGCCGGACCGGCGCTCCCGATACCCAAGCTTTGCTCGATTCCGTGCGCAAGATGTTTCTGCCCGGCACCGTTGTGCTTTTCCGGCCGTCCGGAGAAGACAAGTCCGCGATTGTGAAACTCGCCCCTTTCATCGCAGAGATGGGATGCTTGGGTGACAAGGCAACGGCCTACGTCTGCTCCCACTTCCGGTGCGAACGGCCGACCGCCGATCCGGCGGAATTGCGCAATTCACTTGGAAAACCGGACGATCCCTAGTACCTCTTCCTGCCCGGAAAAAGGCCAGGCCGGTTCGCCCTTCTGGCAGGGCGGATGGACAAACACGTTGACAAGAGAACCGCGGAACCCCTATTTTCTAAGGAGGCCGCAGACACGTTGCCGCGCGAACGCCGTCGCCTCAGGGAGGGAGGAAAAATGAGAAAAACCTGGCTTCAAAAAATCGGTGATAAAAAAACATTCCCCAAGGTGCTCAAGCTGGAAAAGCGTTTTCCTTGCTACAACGCGGTCCACAAGATGGGCGCCGACGAAGGGGACCCGGTCATCCTGGTCAACGCCTCGGAGATCCTCCCGCTTATGGCCCGGGTCCCCAGGGGCAAACTCGTCACGATTAGGGAAATCTGCCTTAAAATCGCCCGGAATCACAGAATCAAGGGATGCTGTTCCCTGGTGACGGGGATCTTGATCATGTCCATCGCCAACGCGGCGGAGGAAGCCGTTCAGAAAAAAGAGAAACCGGCTCTGGCCAAAATCCCCTACTGGAGAACCCTAAAGGTGGACGGGTTCCTGAACGAGAAATATCCCGGCGGGGCTGAAGAGCAAAAAAAGCGGCTGGAAAAAGAGGGGCATAAGATCATCGCCCGGGGGGAAAAATACCAAGTCGCTGATCTTGACAGCCATCTTTGGAATTTTTAAAGGGGAGCGTTACGCTTTCGGGCCTATTTGGGCGCGTCCACCCGTCTTTCTCTCCAAGACCTGATCGAAAGATGGGGACCTTCGGGGAGGACTTCCTGGGCGGGCCGGGCGGGAAATGAAAAAGCCTTGGCCAGTCCGCCCCAGAGCTTGTTCCGGAAAAGATGGGTCGCCGAAAAAACCATCACGCCCCGGCCTCCGCATTTGCGGACGGTCTCGATCACCCGAATGAGCTTGTCTTCCGGGAAAAAGCCCGGTGGCGGGTCGGCCAGAAGACTGGTGAGCTCGCTCACCATCTCGTCCGGGATCACCTTCCTTTTCTCGAAGGACTTGAATTTAGCGCTTAGAGCCTTGGCGCGAGCCGGAGAATACCGGCCGAGATAGGCGAGGTTGGCTTCCATCAAGGCCTTGAGCGCTGCGCCCGACGGGTCATCGGCCTCGGCCTTTAAAAGCTCTACCGCCCTCTCCCATGGCGCCCTTTCCTCCTGGAAAATATAATAGGCGTCGAGCCCGACATAGAGGCTGCTTTGATTGCCCACCCAGGCCGTCTGGGCCGGCACCACATCGCCCAGATAGGCGATGTAGTCTTCAAAACTTCCCTGGAAGTGGCTGCGGTAGGTCATGGTCATGGTGATGTCCACCCATGGCGCGAAGTCGGTCCAGCGCTGGCCGATGAACCGGCCGCTTTTCATCGCATTGGCGAAGACGGCGGCCGACATCTCGATATCCGGACGGATGGCTGCGGCCCTTTCCCAGGCTTCCCGGACGAACCGGCTGATGGCGTCCGAGCGCAGTTCATAGAAAAAGTAGTCCAGGTCGGGTAGGTTGATGGATTTCCCCTCCAGGAGAAGACGGGCCTTCTCCTCTCTCGTCATCCCGGACCAGCCGGCGGGCCTGGCGGTGAAGTCCTGGTCCCAGTTGGCCTCTGGCCGGAGCCGGATCGTCTTCAGCGGGACCTGCTTTTCCGGCTGGGAGGGATAGAACAACAGGTTGTCGCTCCAGAAGTGCTCCAGGCAGTAGTCACAGAAGCAGTAGGTGTCGGGCGCGGCGTCTCCGGGATAGCGGACATAATCATGGTGGATGCCGTCGACCGGGTACTCCCGGACGATTTCCTCGATCATCGGAAGGAGCCACTGGTCGGTGTAGCCGGGACGGCGGGCGGGACACATCCAGACCGGGCCGTAGATCCTTTCCGGAGTCAGCTTCTCGTCGGCCGTCAGTCCTCCCTCCGGGCTGAGCATGGCCCATTCAGGATGGAGCTTGAAGGCCGGTGAGTCTTTTCCCTCGGTGAAATCACACAACCAGGCATGGACTTTTATCCCGTACCTGGGCGCCACCCGGGTGATCGCCCCGAGCAGGTCGAACTTCCGGTAGTCGGGATGCACAGCTTCGGGAAACCGCTTGCTCTGCCAAAAGACGCGGCCGTCAAGCCCCTTGATCATCGGGACGACAACCTGCACGTTGGCCTTCTTCAAGACCCCGAAGAAGGCCTCAACATCATTCTCGCTTCTGCCGAAATCGCTGGGATGGGCCCAGACACCCCGTCCCTCCACGGCCGTCTGCCCGCGGGCCGGCAGAATGAGGAATACGGCAATCGCCGCCGAAAGCAAAATCGCTTTCTTCATCTCTTCCCTCCGTAGTCAAGCCGGGGTTTGCTCCCTATTACTAGCCGAATCAATCGCGAACGTCAATAAAGGCGCGGGAGAGTCCCTGAGTTCATAGTCTTGGAAGTGCAAAGAAAATATTCGGATGCGTACCCCCCCCGCTATCCAACCCGGGCGCTTCCATTCGATACGCCTCGCGAATAATTTGATAAAATGGGACAAATGGATACAAGAGGACGTTGAGATATGAGAAGGAAAAACGCCCTGGCATTAACGTCATGCCTGCTGAGCTTGGCATGGGCCGCAGGTTTCTGCGTGTCCGCCTCGCTTCCCGGCGCCTTAACCGCCGACCGCCATGTGGGCAGGTATGCGCCCGACGGCCGGCTGTTCGTCACCTTCCGGGACACGGCTCCCGCAAGCCCCACCAAAGGGGATTGGGTCGGGTGGGTCGGCTCTTATGAAGATATTCTCGCCGGACGAGAAGGGCAATACCGCGTCCGGCTCGCGACTAACCGCCAGGATGCGGACTGCGCCTATTCGGGCCTGGAGCTCCTGCCGGACGGTACTTTTGTGGCCACGACCTACGGGCATTGGACGGTTGGGGAGTCGCCGTATGTCATCAGCGTCAGGTTCAAGATGACCGAAATCGACGCCAAGGCCAAGGCGCTGGACGCGGGAAAGAAGGGCCCGGCCCGACCCGACTGGCTGATCAACCCTTCAGGCTATAAAGCCCGAGTCATTCAAGACGAGCCGGCGGTAGAAGTGGCCCTAACCAACGGGCTTGTTGAGCGGCGGTTCAGGCTCTCTCCCAACGCCGCGACGGTCGGTTTTGAGAACGTGATGACGGGAGAGTCGCTGCTCCGGGGAGTCAAACCGGAGGCCGCGGTCGAGATCGACGGCCGAAGCTTTGAGATAGGCGGTCTTATCGGCCAGGAGGAATATGCTTACCTCCTCCCGGAGTGGCTGGATAGCCTGACCTCGGACCCCGGAGGGTTTCAATACCGGGGGATGAGGCTCGGAAAGCCGAGGCCCTGGCTGGAATGGAAGAGGAGACGCGGCGCGGGCGGCCTTCCCTGGCCGCCCCCCGGAGTCTCGCTGACCTTGGACTTCGGGCCTCCGCAAGGACGGCCCGCCGGCATCGTCGTCTCCGTTCATTATGAGCTCTATGATGGAATTCCGCTTCTCGCTAAATGGCTGACCATCGCCAACGGCGGCTCCAAACCATTCACCATAAATTCTTTCAAGAATGAGATCCTGGCCGTCGTCGAGGCGGCGTCGACGGTCGAGAAACCCGGCCGGTGGAACTATCCCAACATCCACGTCGAGAGCGATTACTCCTTCCTGGGGAGCACGGCTGAAGGCGGAAACAGGACCGCCCATTGGATCCCCGACCCGCAGTACAATACACAGGTCAACTACGCGCTGCGGACACCCTGCCTGCTGGAGTGCCGGCCGCCTCTGGGGCCGGATGCCGTTGTCGAGTCGGGCGGGGCGTTTGAAACCTTCCGGACCTACGAGCTCATCTTCGACTCCACGGACCGGGAGAGGAAGGGGCTGGCCGTGCGCCGTATGTACCGGACGATCGCCCCCTGGGTCACCGAGAACCCGATCCTCATGCATCTCAAGTCGACCGACACGGGGGTGGTGCGGGCGGCCATTGACCAGTGCGCCGAGGTTGGGTTCGAGATGGTCATCCTCAGCTTCGGCAGCGGTCTGGACATGGAAGACGAGTCGCCGGCCAACATCGCCAAGTTCAAGGAGCTGGCCGATTATGCTCACGCCAAGGGAATCGATCTCGGCGGATATTCTCTCCTGGCCAGCCGCCGGATCAACGACAATGAAGACGTCATCAACGCGGAGACCGGGAAGACGGGAGGCGCCGTCTTCGGCGATTCCCCCTGTCTGGGCAGCCGCTGGGGACTGGACTATTTCCGGAAGATCAGGAGCTTCCTGGAAAAGACAGGCTTCGACCTCCTCGAGCACGACGGCTCCTACCCCGGCGATCTTTGCGCCTCGACACGCCATCCGGGGCACCGGGGGCTCGAGGACTCGCAATGGGCACAATGGAAGACGATCACTGATTTTTATAAATGGTGCCGCGGCCGAGCGATCTATCTCAACGTCCCGGACTGGTATTTCCTCTGCGGATCGAACAAGACCGGGATGGGCTACCGGGAGACGAACTGGTCCCTCCCCCGTGACCGGCAGATCATCCTGGGCCGGCAGAACATCTACGACGGCACCTGGGAAAAGACGCCGAGCATGGGCTGGATGTTCGTCCCTCTCGTCGAGTACCAGGGTGGCGGAAAGGCTGCGACCTTGGAACCTCTGAGCGAACACCTGGACGCCTACGAGGCCCACCTGGCCCAAAACTTCGCGAGCGGCGTGCAGGCCTGCTACCGGGGAACGCGTCTTTATGACACGGCCGATACCAGGGAACTCGTCAAGAAGTGGATCGATTTCTACAAAAAACACAGGGAGATTCTCGATTCCGATATCATTCATCTCCGTCGGCCGGACGGTCGCGACCTGGACGGCATCCTCCATGTCGACCCCGGGGGCAAACCGAGGGGTTTGGCGGTGCTTTATAATCCTACCGGGCAGATGATCGCGAAGACGATCGAACTTCCGCTCTATTATGCCGGCCTGACGGACGCGGCTCTGATCCGGGAACGCGACGGTCCGCAGGTTTCCTATAGCCTCGACCGCGATTATCGGGTGCGGCTGCCGCTCGAAGTCCCGCCGCATGGCCTGACCTGGTTCGTCATCGAATAGCCATGCTGCGACCCAAATATAAATCCGTGGACGAGTACATCGCTTCCTTCCCCGAAGACACGCAGGTTATTCTGAAAACACTGAGACGCGTTATCAAGGGAGCGGCTCCCCAGGCGGAGGAAGCGATAAGCTACGGGATACCCACATTCAAGCTCAAGGGCAACCTGGTGCACTTCGCCGCCTTCAAAAACCATATCGGGTTCTATCCCGCGTCATCAGGTATCGTCGCTTTCAAAAAAGAACTGTTCCGGTACAAGCGGTCAAAGGGTACGGTTCAATTCCCGATAGATAAGCCGATCCCGTTCAACCTGGTGAAGAAAATTGTCCGGTATAGAGTCAAGGAAAACCTGTCCCTTTCTGCAGAAAAGCCGGTTCATTTCGCCCGAGGCTGGAGATGAAATCGCCTCTCCAGTCAGCCGTTCTTTCGCGATGTTATTTAGAAACTGCCGCTGCTATACTTCAAGTAGATCTCGCTGTTTCCCGGTGTATTGTCTTCGTAAGCCACACAGACGACAGCGCCGTTGTAGGCGAGACTCGGGTAGCCCGACCAGCCGGCCGTAAACGTGAGCCTCTGGCTGGCCTGCCAATTGGCCCCTCCGTCCCCCGACCTCCTAAAATAAACCTCGTTGTTTCCCGGAGTATCATCATGCCAGGCGAGATAGATGATCGTTTTGTCGACGCCCAGCGTGGGAGAGCCCGAATCGCCGGCCGTAAAGGTCAGCCTCTTGGCGGCCTGCCAATTGCTCCCCCCATCCGCGGACTTCCGAAAATAGATCTCGTTGTTTCCGGGAGTGCCGTCCGTCCAAGCCACATAGACGTTTGAGCCCAGGACGTGCAGGGCGGCTGAGTAAGACCAGCTGGAATTGGTGGTCAGCATCTTGACGGCTTTCCAGCTCGCTCCCCCGTCCACCGACTTCCGAAAATAGATTTCATCGTCTCCAGAAACATCATCGTGCCAGGCCAGATAGACGTTAGAGGCGGTCACGGAGACGGCTGGGTCTTCTGATGAACCGGAACCATAGGTGAGCCTCTGGGCCGTCTGCCAGCTGGCTCCCCCGTCCGCCGACTTCCGGAAAAAGATCTCTTTGTTTCCCTGTGCATCATCATGCCAAGTCACATAGATATTGGAGCCGTTGACGGCAAGATCCACGCCGATGTACGGCCAATAATTAAGGTCTGTCGTATAGGTGAGCCGCTTGAGGGTTTTCCAGGTGGCCCCCCCGTCGGCCGACTTCCGAAAATAAATCTCATCCTGTTGCGTGATTTCGTCGTACTCTCCCCAGACGACATAGACGGCAGAGCCGTTAACGGCTATGGCGGGAGCAATGGACCAGGCCCCCGAATAAGTCAGTCTCTTGGCGGCCGTCCAAGTCGCTCCTCCATCCGCCGACTTCTTGAAGTAGACCTCATAGTTACCCGGCGTATCATCGCTCCAGACGACAGAGATGGAGGAGCCATAAAGGGCGATGTCTGAAGCCCAGGAAGAACCCGGATTATAGGTCAGTCTCTTTGTCCACCAGGCGCCTTCCAGGTCGACGGCCGCCCCAAAAGCCCACAGAATCATGACTCCCCATGCCAGGTTCCTTAACCATCTCATTGTCCGCTCCTTTTTTTGCCCTATAGATAGACACCAATGGGCTGATTTGTCAAGGCGACGTTGGAAACGCCCGTTCGGTTCGCACGGGCCAGGGAATCATCTGGCGGCGATCTCTTCGACGCCGAGCTCGAGTTCCCCTACCCGTCGAGACAGCCGAGCTCAGGTGAGTTTCTTTATGATGTACGTCGCGATGAATGATTCGAGCGGACCCTTTTCAGAATTACCCCGGTCGGCGGGATTTCCAGGAGATCAAACTCAATCACATGCTTGAGCCATCCGTTTCAATCCAGCTGCTTCTTGACGAATGCGATTCCGGCGACCCGGCCCAGGCTGAGCGTATAACCGCCGATCTTGTTGCCCTTGTCCCGGACGAAATCCAGGTTGAAGAACCCGCCTGTAAACTGATCCGGAGCCATGGCCTTGAGCGGGGTCGGCTCGATGCTCCGGAAGCGGACGACCAGCATTCCCTTCTCGACGGCAATACGGTAAGCCGCTCCCAGAAGCTCGTCGCTCGCATAAGTTCCGGCGTAAGCGCCGAGTTGGGCCTCGGTCAGCGGCTTGAGGGGTGCCGCTTTCATGTACTTGGTGGCGCCGCCCCGCCCTTTGAAAACGGCCGTGGCCGGACGGCCCGCCTCGGCCCGCGGAAAATCGAGCGTGACGGGGAAAGGCGCCTCCAGGGCCGTGAAGACTGTCGGGCCGGTCGGTGTCAGGATGAACTCCCGGCTTCCGACCGTCGCCTTGAGCTTGTCTTTATCGACAGTCACGGCGATCCACTGGCCAAAGCGCTCATCCCGGTAGTTCCCGGCTTTCTCCTCGAGCTCCTTCTGGGACAGAGGGAACGGCTTGGGCTTCTCCGTTTCGGCTTTGGCGGGCTCCTTGATCAGGTCTGCGAGGTAGATATCGGCTACTTTCAGGCACAGGTCCGTCGGGTTGATGCTGTCCAGGTTGGCCAGGCAGATCACGGAGAACCGCTGTTCGGGGAAACGGGAGATTCCCGCCCGGAATCCGGCCCACGATCCTCCGTGGCCGACATTCTTCAAGCCCTTATGCTCGGTAACCACAAGCCCGAAAGCATAGTCCAATTTCGTTCCGTCGTTCAGGACGCCGACAGTATGCAACATCGCCATCAGATCCCGGCCGAGCGTGTCATTATAAAACGCTTGATCCCAGAGATAGAGGTCCTCGACCGAGGTGTAGACGTTCCCATCTCCCGTCTCATCCCAATTGCTCATGTTGAGCCTGTAACCCTTCTCGGTCTCCTCGTAGCCGGTGGCCCTGTTCTTGATAATCTGGCGGTGGTCCTCCTGGTAAAGGGTATGAGCCATCCCCAGCGGCTGGAAGATGTGTTCCTGGGCGAACTGGTTGAGCGTTTGGCCGCTCACTTTCTCGACAAGCTGGCCGAGCAGGAAGTACCCGGTGTTCGTGTAGGAATATTCCTCGCCCGTCGGGTAGTTCAGCTTTTTCTGCCGGAAGATAAGCTCCCGGGCTTCGTCGACATTGGGACAGTCGGATTCCGAACGGAAGCCGGCCAGCACAAGCAGGCCGTTATAGTCCCGGAGTCCGCTGGTGTGATGGATAAGATGGCGGACGGTGATCGGACTCCCGTATTTGGGCAGAGCCGGAAAATACTTCCGGATATCGTCGTCGAGCGAAATCTTCCCGTCCCGGGCCAGCATGGCCACGCAGGCCGCAGTGAACTGCTTGGAGACCGAGCCGATATCAAAAATTTTATCGGGGGTCATGACGATCCCGTCCTCGAGCTTGGCCATCCCGTAGCCGCGCTCATAGATGATCCGGCCGTCCCTGACCACAGCCAGAGCACAGCCCGGTGTCGTTGTCGTGTCCCAGGGGGCGAAGACCTTGTCCACCTTGTCCGTTATTTCGTCGCCCGCAAAAAGGGACATGGACAGGAAGGCCAATAAAACGGGGATCCAAGCCCGGAGAAAAGGTCGCCGTGGTCTGCTCATGATCACCTCCTGGAAAGATATGCTGTATTATTACGAAATCCAGCCAAAAAGTTTACCAGATTATCCGGACGAGGTCGAATGCCCCGATTGCCGGTCCGGCCCGGAGTTTTTTGGGCCCCAGGTGACTTGCTTCCGCAGATGCCGTATAAATAAGGGAGGAATTTTGCCAACCCCGCGGGCGCGTCGTCCGTCTTAAGGGTGTGAAACCGGAGATTCTGGGTGACGGAAGAAAAAGAGCTGGTCGAGCGTCTCTCCGTCGGCGACCCGGCCGCGTTCCGGGAGCTTGTCGAAGCCTACAAGAAGAAAATGTACTTTTTCGCCCTGGATATGGTGGGGGATCCCGCCGATGCCGAGGATATCTCCCAGGAGGTTTTCTTGAAAGCCTTCCGCGGGGTTAGGACGTTCAAACGGGATGCCAGGCTCGGCTCCTGGCTGTACCGGATCGCTTATAACACTTCCGTCGATCACCTGCGCCGCCGGCCCTTGACCCCGGAAGCCATGGAGGATGCGGTCCTGGACTCCGGATGCGACGGCTTCAGGGAATTGCCGCCCTCCGACCCCGCCCGGACGGCCGAAACGCGGCTCCTCGGCGTTCGCGTCGAAAGAGCGCTGCAGAACGTTTCGGACCGGGAACGGACGGTCTTCCTGCTCCGGCATTACGGCGACCTGAGGCTCGACGAGATCGCCGAGACCATGCAGATTTCCGTCGGTTCGGTGAAAAGCTACCTCTTCCGCTGTCTCCGCAAGCTCCGGAAGGAGTTTTCCTGGCCGGGGACTCCCCGGCCCCTGGAGGTCTCCGATGAAAGGCTGTAAAAAGTTCCGTGGCCTTATCATCGAAGCGCTCGGCGAAAAGCTGGATCCCGAGACGACCTCGTTCTTTGAGGCGCACATCCGCTCCTGTTCTCGCTGCGCGGCTGAGTTTAGCGGGTTGGACGAAATGCTGAAGGCCATGGACAAGCGGTTCCGCAGGGATCCCGGCCGGGAGTTCTGGGACGGCTATTGGGATCGGCTTTCCCGGCGTCTGGAGATGGAAAAGGCGGCGGCGGAATATGCCCCGGGAGCCCCGCGAAAATGGCTGGGCCGTCTGGCCGGCGGGACCCGGCGCTGGGCTTTTCGGGCCGGAGCGGCCGTCGTTTTGATCGCCGCCGGAATCATTATCGGCCGCGCGGTCTTCTCCCGTCGCCCGCTCCCTATCGAGGCCCTCCGGCCGGCCGGCGAGGCACCGGGGGGCCAGCCCGCCGCTACGGACCCCATCCTCCGCGCCCGGAGCTACGTCGACCGGTCGAAGCTCGTGCTCCTGGCGCTCGTCAACTATGTGCCTCCCGCCGCCGACCCCCATGCCTTGGACCTCTCCCTCGAAAAGCAGGTTTCCCGGGAGCTTGTCCGGCAGGCCGGCGGGCTCAAGTCCGATTTGAAGGGTCCCGCCCGGCGCCGTCTGCGCGAGCTTGTCACGGACCTCGAGACCGTTCTCCTTCAGATCTCCAACCTTGAATCCCCGGACGACTTCGAGGCGGTCGAATTCGTCAAGCAGGGAGTCGAAAGCCGGGGGATTTTTCTCAAGATCAACCTGAGCGAGATGGGTGGCGACCTTTCCTTCTCCGGCCGGGAGCCGGCTCCGGAAAAGGCGCCGTCTCAAAAAATAAAAACATAGAGAAAGGAGAAAGGAAATGAGCTTCAGGAATCGATGGGTTATTGCCGGAGCCATCCTGATGCTGGCGGCCGCGGTATTGCCCGGCCCCGCCGGGGCGGCCCAATCGCGGGAACGGGAAAAGGATGCCGTCGCTTACAGAGAGGCCTATAACCTCGTCCTCCAGGAAAAATGGGATGAAGCCCTCAAGGCCATGGAAAACCTGGTCAAGGAATTCCCCAAAAGCGGCTGGGCGGACGACGCCGTTTTCTGGAAGTGCTACGCCCGGGAGAAGCTCGGGCAATCTCCGGAGAGCGTCTTCCAGTGTTACCAGGAATTCATTAGCACCCATCCTCAGAGTGAGTGGGCGGATGACGCCAGGGCCAACATGGTCCGCCTGGGAAGCGCGCTCGCCAAGGCCGGCAAGCCCGAGTACGGAGCCCGGGTCCTGACCCTCGAAGAGGACCAGGAGGTGGACGTCCGGCTGGCCGCGCTTTATGCCCTCAAGGACCTCGGGGACTCCGAGTCCCTGAAAACCATCATCGACCTCTATGACACGACCAAAAACCCCCATCTCAGGAGCCGGATCGTCTTCATGCTCCAGGACTTCAAGTCCCCGGAAGCCTTCGCCAAACTCAAGGATATCGCCCTCAACGACCCCGACCCCCAGTCCCGGAGGATGGCCTTGCTCTCCATGGCCCAGAGCGAAGACCCGGAAGCCATCAACCTGCTCAAGGAGGTCGCCAAGTCGGGAAAGGATGAAGAACAGAGGAAGGCCGCCGTCGTATCACTCATGGAGGCCAAGGACCCATCGGTAGCCTCCCTGCTCATCGACATAGCGCTCAACGAGCAAAACCCGGAGATCGCCCGGATGGCGGTCATGGGGCTCCAGAACGACCAGGGCCCGGAGGCCCGGGAAGCGCTCCTCCGCATCCTCAAGGAATCGAAGAGCCCGGAAATCCGGAAAGCCGCCCTGATGAGCCTCGGTGGGAAGCCCGACCCGGCGACTCTCCCCTACCTCCGCGAAGTCATCCTGGGCGGCCAGGACAAGGAGCTGGCGCGCATGGCCCTCTTTATGGCTGGGGAGATTCAAGGGCCTGAGTCTTTGGCCTTCCTCAAAGAAATCTTGGCCGCGAGCCAGGACGTCGAGATTCAGAAGAACGCGCTTCTGGCGATCGGCCAGCACGGGGGAGAGGGCGTCCAGGAAATCCTGCTCGACGCCGCCGTCAACGCCGCCGACGAGAAGCTGGCCGAGATGGCGATCCTGGGGATGCGCGACACCGGGGGGGCAGTTCCCACGGATAAGCTCCTCGACCTTTTGAAAAAGACGAAGTCCAACAGGGTCAAACGGGCTGTCTTTATCGCCCTAGCGGATGAGAAGGGCGGAGCGCCGATCGGCGTCCTCGGCCAGCTATTAAAGAGCGAATCCGACTCCGACCTGAAGCGGACGATCATCATGACCCTGGGCCAGACCCAGAATGATGAGGCCGTTCCTTACCTTCTCGAAGCGGCCAGGGACAAGGACGGCCGGGCGGCCACGGCGGCCGTCATGGCGCTCGGTCAGATCGGCACGCCGAAGGCCAAGGCTGCGCTCCGGGAAATCGTCGAGAAAAGAGGGCCCCAAGAAACCAAGAAAGAGCAGCCGAAATAGCTGCCCTAGGGACCTGACCGGAATAAGCAAAGGAAAACGGCCAGGAGGAATTCCCCCGGCAGGGGTCAGAAATCCAGCTTCATCCTGGCCAGGATGCCTTTAAACCTCGGGTCGGCTGCCAGCGCGGGGGAAAAGGTTTCGGCATATAGATGGATGAAAGCCATCAAGGTATCTCGTTCTTCGTAACCCTTTTCCAGCAATTCGAAGGCCAGATCGAGCTTCCCCAATTCCGCGGCCAGCCAGGCGATGGCTACGGACGAGGCGTTCTTGACCGTTATCTTTTTTTCGATCGTCTCCTCGAGGATCCGCAACGCCTTTTCTCGATCTCCCCTCCTGATGGATATCAACCCGTGCATCCCCTCCGTCCAGCCGGGGGGCGCGAAAAGCCTTTTCCCCTTTTCAAACATGTCGAAGGCCTCGTCCAAAAGCCCTTTCAGAAAGCTGGCCACCCCTCCGTGAAAATAGGCCAGGCCGAGGTTCGGGTCAATCTCCATGGCTTTGGCGAATTCCCTGAGGGCCTCGTCAGGCCGTCCCACAGACCAATACAGGCCGGTTGACCAGCCATAGTAGAGAGGCATGAGAGGATCGAGTTCCAGGGCCTTTTCAATTTCCCGGATGGCCTCATCGAACCGCTTTCTATTCAAGTAGAACCAGCCTCGCGCGCCATGGCTCATGGCATCCCCGGGATTGAGCGCCAGGACCCGGTCGAAGCTCCTCCCGGCGGCCTCCCAATCCCACTCGTACCAGAACGCCAATGCGGCGGCGCCGGCATGGGCTTCGGCCAGGTCCTCGTCCAAGGACAGGGCCTTCTGGATGGCGCCTTTGGCCTTCGGCCACATCTCGGCCGGCGGAGCCAGATTCATGATACCCAGGGCCATGAAAACGTTGGCCATGCCCATATAGGCCGGGGCGAAATTCGGGTCCTTATCAACGGCGGCCTGGAAAAAGTTCAGTGCCTTGCAATAGGTTTCGGCGCTCGGCCGGGCATAAAAATAAAGCCCCTTGAGATAGAGGTTGTAAGCTTCCTGGTCTTCCGTCGAGCGCTTCCGCAGGGCGGTCTTTTCCCCGACCTTCAAGGTCACTTTCAGGCTGTTCACGATGGCGGCCGTGATCTCGTCCTGGATAACGAAGATGTCTGCCATTTCACGATCAAACCGTTCCGACCAGAGATGGAAGCCGTCATGGACATTGATAAGCTGGGCGGTGACACGCAGCCGGTTGCCGGCCTTCCGGACGCTGCCTTCGAGCACGGCCTTAACATCGAGCTTCCGGCCGATATCCTTGATGTCGAGGTTCATGCCTTTGAGAGCGAAGGCCGAAGTGCGGGCCACTACCCTCAATTCCTGAATATGGGCTAGGGCGTTGATCAGCTCTTCGGCGATCCCTTCGCCGAAATACTCCTGGTCCTTGTCCGAGCTCATATCGGTGAAGGGGAGAACGGCGATGGACGGCGGTTTCTCTCGCCGGGCAGCCGACGGGGTGGAAGCGATGACATCGAGGTTGGCCGACTTCAAATCCCTGATCAGGGCGGCGGCGTCCGGATAGCGGTCGAGTGGGTTCTTCTGGAGACATGTGGCCAGGACCCTGACCAGCCCGGCCGGAATGTCACATCTCAACTCAGCTATAGGCTCGGGATCCCTATGGACGATAGCCTGGAAAATGGCTTGCTCATTTCCCCCCTGGAACGGGCCGTGTCCGGCCAGCATCTCGTAGAGCAGGCAGCCGAACGACCAAATATCGGTCCGGTGGTCGACCTTCTTGCCGAGCGCCTGCTCGGGCGACATGTAAGCCACCGTCCCCATCACCGCGTCGGTTCTGGTGAGATCGCCGGCGCTCTCAAGCCGGGCCAGTCCGAAGTCCATGATCTTGGCCTGACCTTGCGAGGTCAGCATGATGTTCGCCGGCTTGATGTCGCGGTGGACAACCCCCTTGCGGTGCGCTTCCTCGAGCCCCCGGGCAATCTGGACGGCGATGTCCAAAACGTCTTCGATTTTGAGCGGCTCTTCCGCTATCCTTTGCTTGAGGCTCTTTCCGTCGACATAGGCCATCGCGATATAGTTCTGGCCGCCATGCTCTTCGACTTCATAGACCGTGCAGATGTTGGGATGGTCCAGGGCGGCGGCAGACTGGGCCTCGCGGATGAACCGCGCTTTCGCTTCGGGGAACCGGGAAAGCTCGAAGGGAAGAAGCTTCAAGGCTACGGAACGTTTGAGTTTAATGTCCTCGGCCTTGAACACTACTCCCATGCCGCCCCGGCCGATCTCATCGCTTATCCTGTATTTTTTCGCAAAAAGCGTACCTTTTCCGAGCGCCGGGACCGGCGGGACGAGGGTTTTGGTCAAGAATGGAAGGTCTTGTCCCTCCGGGCTCAGCGCCGCCGCGCAGTTCCCGCAAAACCGGGATGTCTCGGGATTATCAGACTCGCAGCGAGGGCATTTCATGACGGATTTCCCTTTATTATGGAATCATAATGGAAGTTCCCCGAGAATTCAAACGCGCCTCCTGTTGCTGCTCATCCGGCCGTTCCCTCGGCAGCCGTCTCCAAGGGGCGGGCGGGCCCGCCGGCCGACAATTCCCTTGAGGCGACCGGTGCTTTGCCTATTTCCTCGTGAAACGGAACACGCATTCGGCGCCAGGGTAGTCCTTATCAAAATACTCGATCCGGAGCTCCCAGCCGGCGGCGCGGGCGCGGTCCTGCCAGATCGTCTCAAAAATCTTCCGGTAGTCTTCAAAGGAGATCTGCCGGCCGAGGTGGGCGGAAACCTTGTAGAGGCGGAAAAAGCCGGTCCGCAGCCTGACGATTGCTTCCCGGTCCTCGACCTTCTCCAGGATGACGTCGTTCCCGATCAGGTTGGCCTGCTCCCAGCACAGATAAAGGATGAGGGCCCGGGACGGCTCGACATAGGGCACCCAGGCCCTAGCAGCTAGGAAATATCCGTTTCCGTCCCGGAAGAAATCGAAGGCGAATTCTTTTCCCTTGTCCTTTGCCAGGACGTTAAAAACCTGAACCTCCCGGGACCAGTGGACCTCCTCCCGGATGTGCGCTTTGGTTTCCTCAGGAACGTCAGGAAATGTCGAAGCGGGAAGAGCGCCAACGTTGTCCATTCGAATCGTGATGGCCTCCAGGTGCTGGAAATACCAGCTGTCGTTTTCAGTCAGGAAGGAAAAGACGTAGGTGACCCTGGGACCTTCGAAAGTGAGGGGAACCAGGTAATGAACCTGCGCTCCTACTCGATGGACTTCCGGATCGACTGCCATTTCGGCCCAGGCGACCCTTTGCCTGATCTCCTTGAGGTAGCCCAAAAGCGGCGACCGGAGTTCTTCGTAATATGGCCTTAACCTCTCCGCCGTCATCTCCCCTTTTCGGAGCGCGGCCACGAACTGCCTCCAGATTGAGCGCACCTGCCCGACTCCGTAGGGCTTGACCGAGAAAGCCGTAGAGGCCAAAATGAAAACGCTTATTATCAGGGCGGCGGCGCGACGTGTCTTCACGATAACTCCTTAATTCCTCCGGGCGCTAGGCTTCTCGATTAAGTCTAGATAAATCCCCGGTCCATTTCAAAGGATATCCTCGGGGGCCGACCCGCTCGCTATGCGCAACTCCCGCCGCCGGCCGGGACGGGAAAGCCGACCCTCCTTTATTGGAGGAGATATTGCAGGACGTCCCGGGACCGGATATAATTTTGCCGAAATGGAGGGATGGCTCAGCGGTTTGGCCGTCCCGCCGTTCATTTTGGGGCTCTGTCCCTGCCGAAAGGAGCGCCGATGAAAAAAACCCTGTTTGCGGCATTCGGGTGTATCCTGATCTTTCTCTTGTTCCAAGGCCTGAGATCCCAGCAGGCCGTCAAGGCGGGGGATGCCGCGCTGGGCACCCGAAAGTACGACGACTTCCAGACGCCCCGGTTTTGTGGAACGTCCTGCCACACCGATATCTATCAGCAATGGACGCAGGCCATGATGTCCCAAGCCTACACCCATCACTGGGACGAAATTGAATATTTTAAGCTGGCCGTTCCCCAGGCCGAGAAGGACCCGATGGTGGCCGGCGTCAAGGCCGGATGCAACGGCTGCCATGCGCCGATTTCCTTCCTGGCCGGGGATGTCCCTCCTCCCCTGCCCTCGGCCAACAGCCGGGCCAACGAGTCCGTCTCCTGCGATATCTGCCACACGATCACCGGATTCGCCGGCGACACCCCTTATAACTTCAACTGGATCTCGGAGCCAGGGAAGACCAAGTTCGGTCCGCGGCAGGGCAACAATTCACCCGAACATAACTTGGTGAAATCCGAATTCCTGGGCCAAGCGGAATTCTGCGGCACCTGCCACAACGAGAAAAGCCCTTACGGCGCCTGGGTCAAGGCCACTCATCTCGAATGGAAAGAAGGTCCGTATGCGACCCAGGGCGTCAAGTGCCATGACTGCCACATGACCTACGGCCAGAGCAAGACGGCCGCGATGGGCAATATCTATCCCGACGCCCGGCAGCATCTCTTCCACGGCGCCCATGATCCCGGCAAAGTCCGCGGCACGATCGAGCTCCGGATCCACCCCGATGTCCGCGAGGCCGAGCCCGGCGACAAGGTTAAGTTCACGGTCGTCCTCTTCAACCAGAAGACCGGCCACAAATTCCCGACCGGTTCGGTCGAAGACCGGATCGTCTGGATGCACATCGAGGCTGTGGACGCCAAAGGCAACGTCTATCACCTCCCGGTCGATAAGAAGGGTTTTGATGGGGAAGACACCACGATCGGCGCGGATGTCCTGGGATATCAGGACATGGGGATCGCCCTCGGCGACCCCCAGTTCAAGGGCGTCCAGAGGGACGGCATCCCGGTCGGCGACCGCATCTTCCGCATGGCCTACTTCGACCCCCAGGGCCGCATCACCATACAACAGTGGAACACCAAGTCTTTCGGTGTGGACTATCGCCTCGGGCCCCGGGAAACAAAGATCGAAACCTGCAGCTTCAACCTGCCCGACAGCATAGCGCCCGGGCCTCTCAGGGTTACGGCCGTGTTAAACTATCAAAAATTGGTCAAGCCCGTAGCCGATTTCCTGGGCGTCCCCCCCGATGAAGCGGAGGTCGTCCGGGTCAACGATCACACCACCACAATCACTGTGCTCCAGTGAGGCCAGAAATGAAAAAAGCCATTCTTATCCTCATCGGTTTCTTCGTTTTCCTTCAGGCCGCGGCGGTCGAGCTCCTGGCTATGCCGGCGTTCGCCCGCAAGTACCAGATGACCTGCAAGACCTGCCATTCTCCGTTTCCCAAGCTGAAAGCCTACGGAGAGGAATTCGCGGGGAACGGATTTGTAATCAAGGACAAGGACGCGCCCCGCTATTATGTCGATACGGGCGACGACTTTCTCTCCCTCCTCCGTGATATTCCTATCGCCCTGAGGCTGGAGGGCTTCATCACCTACAATAACGCTGCTGCCGGGCAATTGGATTTTACCTCGCCCTATGTTCTCAAGCTTCTCTCCGGCGGCGAAATCGCCAAAAACATCTCGTATTATTTTTATTTCTTCTTTTCCGAGCGCGGCGAGGTCGCCGGCATCGAGGACGCCTTCCTCATTTTCAACAACCTGTTCCGCTCCGACCTCGACCTCTATATCGGCCAGTTCCAGGTTTCCGACCCGCTCTTTAAGAGGGAGCTGCGGCTGACCTTCGAGGATTATCAGGTTTATCGGGCCACGCCGGGAGAGTCCGGCATCAACCTGACGTACGACCGCGGCGTCATGGTCACTTACGGATTCCCCACGGGCACCGACGTCACCCTGGAGGTGCTCAACGGGAGTGGAATCGGAGAGGCGAATATCTTTCGCAACTTCGACAACGACAAGTACAAGAACCTCCTTTTCCGCGTTTCCCAGGACCTCGGCGGCCATCTCCGTCTCGGCGGCTTCGGTTATCTGGGCAAAGAAAAGAAAGAGGCCGGCGCGAACTCCCTCTGGATGGCCGGGGCCGACGCGACCGTCACCGCCAAGCCTTTCGAGCTCAACCTGCAATACGTCGAGCGCCGGGACGACAACCCCTTTTTCGCCGTATCGAGCCTGGTGCCCCAGGAGAGAATCAAGACCCGGGGAGGGTTTGCGGAGCTCATCTATCTCCCCAAGGGAGATGACAGCAAGTGGTACCTGGCGGGGCTTCTGAATTTCGTGGACTCCGACCTCGGCGATCTCGACTACTCCTCGGCCACGCTTCATTGCGGCCGGATGCTCCGGCGGAACATCCGGGCCACCGCCGAGCTTACCTTCGTCTTCGACAGCCGATATAAAGACCACGCCCGCTTGGCCCTCGGCCTTGTCACCGGCTTCTAAGAGACGGGGACGTTCCCCAAAGTACCACCTCGCGTCATCGCCGCCGGTCTTCGTCCCTAACATTCCTCGTTAAATCCCGATATACTCTGCTGTGCGATGGATGAAAAGGAGTCCCGTTTGGTCGACCTCGTCCTGAGCGGCCGGACCGAAGCCTTCGAACCTTTAGTGATGCCCTACCGGAGGCTTCTTCTGACCCTGGCCTACCGTCTGAGCCGGAATACCGAGGACGCCAAGGAGATTTCCCAGGAGACCCTGATGCGGGCTTTCAGGTATCTCGGCTCGTTTGACAGGAAGCGGAGCTTCAAGAACTGGCTCCTCCAGATCGAGATGAATGTCTGGCGCCGGCACGGCACCCGAACGTGGGATGCACAAGCGCTTCGGGAGCTGGCCGCCCGGGACACCACCGAAGGCCCGGAAGAAAAACGGGCGGGGGCGGAGACCCGTGAGAAGCTCCTCGCCTGTCTGGACGGACTGAGTCCCCGGGAAAGGGAGGTTTTTCTCCTTAGGGATATCGAAGAGCGGAGCGTCAAGGAGACGGCCGAGGTGTTGCGGATATCATCCCTTTCGGTCAGGGTTCATCTTTCCAAGGCTCGGGGCAAGATCAGGGAACTCGTCAAAGAGCGATTCCCCGGGCTGATGGAGGAACGGAGATGAACTGCTCCCGGGCCAGGAAATGGATTCCTCTTCATGCCGGCGCCGATCTTGCCACCCGGAAAGCCGGGCGCCTGGAAAGGCATTTGCAGAAGTGCGCGAGCTGCCGGGCGGAGTTCAAAGAGCACAGGGCCGCCCTGGACGCTGTTCGAGCCGTCGCCGGACGGGAAGCCCTTGACTGGCCCGAGGGAGAATGGAAAACGTTGATGGCCCGGGCGACATTGGGAAGGCCCGGGTCCAACCGTTTTTCGCCGCTCGTCACGTTTCCCAAAAAGGCCTGGGCTCACGGCTTGGCCGCACTCCTTCTCTTGGGTATCGCCGCGGCAATCCTGAGAAGCCTTTTCTCCCCGCCGGCCGCTCCGCTCTTGTCAGAGATGATTACCCCCACTCCGGCACTGCCATCGCGCTCTCTGCCGAGGGAGACCGCGGCCTCGGCGGCGCCGGCCCGGGATGTCCCTTTTCAGATCCCAAGAGAACAAGGGTCGTTCGACGGGACGACTCTCGCCGCCCAGCCCGCCGCCGGAGAACCTGCCCAGGACATTCTTTGCCTGACCCTTGTCTCTCAAGAGACCGGTCTCAAAGTGCATTGGACTTTCAATAGAAACTTCGAATGGGAGGAGAAAAGATGATGAAAAAAGCCCTCTGGATTTCGGCCTTGCTTGCTTTCTCGTTGGTTTTGACCGGAGCCGGGTTCGGCCAGGAAAACACGCCGAAGATGCGGCAAGAGATTGTCAAGCTCAAGTACATCGACAAGGAGGAAATCCTCAATGTCCTGTACACGTTTCTCAGCACCGCCGGAAAAATTTCCCCCAGCCCCAGGTCGGGCCTGCTGACGGTCAGCGATATCCCGGAGAATGTGGAGAAGATCCTGGAGGTCATCCGCCAGCTCGACGTCAAGCCGGTCGATATCCAATTCACCATTCAGCTGATCATGGCCTCCGCGAAAGACGAGCCCGGGACGTCGGATGAGATGATAAAGGACGACCCCCTGATCAAAGAGCTGCGGAGCCTGCTGAACTTCAAATTCTTTTATCCGCTGGACAGCGCGTTCATCCGCGCCCTCGACCGGGAGTTTTCCGAAGTGACAATGGGACGGGAGGCCGAGCTCAGGCTCGCCCTGCAGCCGAAATACATCAAAGAAGAGAAAGAGGATCTGATTCAGGTTGAAGCCCGGCTGCAGAAGATCATCCCTGCCGTGCCCGCCCCTGGAGCTACTCAAACCCAAAACCCCTATACCTCCATCACCCTCCTCACCAGCAACTTCACCATGAAGTCGGGTGAAAAAACGGTGGTCGGAGTCTCCAAGCTCGACGGCGGCGACAGAGGGCTCATTCTCATCATCACGGGAAAAATCATCAACTAGCCGCAGGTGCACGCTGGGCAACCGGGGCGAAGCGGTGCGGGTGAGGCGATCAGTAGGAGAATAGAGAGCAGAGATCTCTTATCATTGGTTGTTAGCAGAGGCGAGGGGCAGTGGAAGAGAAACCCGTATGAGGAGCGAGCGGGCACGGTTTCTCGACCGCAGGGAGAGAAGAGCGAACGACGAATCGAGCCCGTTTTCCGCGCTGGGAGAAAACGGGCGCGGTTTCGAAGCCATTGCCCCGAGCCTCACTTAGGAAAGGCTCTCTACTTTCTTGGTGACGTCCCGGAAGGCCGGGTTCCAGGCCTTGATCCGGCGGTAGAGCTCCAGGGCCTTTTGCGGATCGCCCGTGTCCTCGTGGAAAGCGGCCAACTCATAAAGAAGGGCGAAATGCCCGGAGGAACCCACTTCGACCAGCCCCAGGCTTTTCTCCAGCCAGTAGAGGGCCTCGTCATTGTTCTTTTTCAATTTGTAGGCCTTGCAGATGATGCTGTAACACTCCAGCGCCCGCGCCGGGTCTTCCGAGGCCAGTAGGAATTCCTCGATGGCCTCCTCCAGGAGACCCTGCTCCAAGTAGGCCAGGCCGAGGTTGAAGCGTGTTTCATAGTCCTTGGCATTGACCTTCCTGCGCACCTGCTCCCGGAATTCGCCGACGATCTCGGTCAGGTCCTTCTCCAGGATGGAGATATCCCCGCGCCGCTGCTGGGACAGGATGCTCTGCAGCATCTCGAGCTCATCCCGGATCTTCCGGCCGAGGTCATGGTACTTTATCTCCTCTTTCTTTTCAGCCGGCAGAGGACGGATCTCGGTGTCGGCGAACAGGTCGGCCGAAGTGATCAGCTTCTCGGTGCCGCCCTGGCCCCGGAGGCCTGAGAGAAAGGGCTTGGCCGGCTCGGGGGCCGCCTCGATCTTGCCCTCGATATCCTGGACCTTGCCGACGGCGCCCAGGATCTCTTCAGCCGGAATCTCCGGTTTGACTTCCTCGAGCCGGGCGATCTTTTCTTCGATCTTCGGCGACCGGGGAAAGCGGATGTTCAGGTTCTCCAGGATGCGCCGGGCGTTTCGGACCAGCCCCTGGTTGACGTACAGGTCCACCCGGGCCAGGAGCAGGTCGATATCTTCTTCTTCCGCCTCGATGGCCGAGAGCGTGTCCGCCTCGCCGGTCTTTTCATCCACGAAACCGAGGCCTCTTCGCACCTCCCGGTAGTCCCGGATCAGGTCCTTGTCTCTCGGGCGAAGCTCGAGGAGCTCGGCCAGGGCGACGAACATTTTGTCGGTCAGGCCCTTCGCCCGAGCCTCCTCCAGCATGACCCTGTTCACCACCTCCAGGTAGCTCTTGTGATTCTTGGACTTATAGATTGCCGCCAGCTTTTCGAGCGCCGGAAGATGGAGATGCTCGGCGCCGAGGATGATCCCCAGCAGCCCGATGGCCTGGTCATCCTTCTGCTTTTTGAGCATGCCGGCGATGAGCGGGTCAAGAAGCTCATAGGCTTTCTCTGCCTGATCCTGGAGGGCGTAGACTTTGCCCAGCTTGATCCGCGCCCGGGTTTCCATGGGATGCACGGAGACGATATGGGCGAAGAGCTCCTCGGCCTTGGCGAGGTCCCGCTCTTCCAGATAAAGGGATCCCAAGAGAGTCTGAAAATGAACGTTGTCCTGGTCCGTCTCCAGGATTTTGCCGACGACTTCGAGCGCGTACTTGCGCCGGTTGCTCTTTTTGAGGATCTCGACCAGGTTGGTCATCGTGCGCTGATCGCCCGCCTTGATCAAACGGGCCTGCTCGACGATCCTCTCGGCCTCCCCGAGCTCGGTCCGGCCGAGGTGGATCTCGACGGCGTCATTGAGCCGGGCGACAGCATCATCGACGAACCCTTCCTGCCGCAGGAGCTCGGCCAGGGTCAAATGGTAAGACGTGTTCTCCCGTTCCAGCTTAATGAGCTTGTCGTAGAGGAAGATCAGTTCCTTGACCCGCTTCTCCCGCCGCAGCTTCTGCTCCGCCTTGAGGTACTCCCGCCGGGCCTCGCTGGTGAACCCCTGGGAGATCAGGAGATCGCCCAGGCGGACGATCATGATCACATTCTCCGGGTCGATCTTGCTGATCTTCTTGTAGATCGCCAGGGCCTGGGAATAATAGCTTCGGGATTCGTAGTAGCCGGCAACGGCCTGAAACGCGCGCACCGCCTCCGCCGTCCGACCGAGCTGAAGGTAGAGATCCCCGATGATGTTATTGATGCTGAGGTCGGGGGCGTCGCCGGTGAGGAGCTTTTTGTATTCGGCGATGGCCTCCTCGGTCCGCCCGGCCTTGACCTGACGCTCGGCCTGCTCGAGGATCTTGGCCTTGTCGATCTTTTCCTTCATCCCCAGCCGTCCTTCCCCTCCAGGTTAAAGGTGAGGCGGTGAAGGGAAGTCGGCCCTTTTTCCCTCAGGGCCAGGTAATGCTCCTTAGTCCCATAGCCTTTGTTTCTCTCCAGGCAATACCCCGTAAAAAAACACTCCACCCGGCCGATGATCTCGTCCCGGACCACTTTGGCCAGGATCGAGGCCGCGGCCACGGTCAGGCTTTTGCGGTCCGCTCCGGGAATGCCGAGCTGCGGGCAACCGAACTCCCCTTCCCGCTGTTTGAACCCGTCGACAAGCAGGAAATCGGGCCCCGGCGACAGCCCGGCCACCGCCCGTTTCATCGCCTCGAGCGAGGCCCAATAGATATTCCTCTCGTCGACCTCCCGGCTCGTCGCCAGCCCCACGCCGACCGCCTCCGCTTCGGCCAGGATCGACCGGGCCAGCACTCTTCTCCTCTGCGGCGGCAGGAGCTTGGAATCGTCGACCTGCCGGAGCCACCCCCTGACCGGACGGGATATCCAGAGCGAAGGCAGGATGACGGCCGCGGCCACGACGGGCCCGAAGAGGGCTCCCCGGCCGGCCTCGTCGACGCCGGCGATTCTCCGGCAACTCTGACTCAGGATTTTTTTCTCGATCTTGAAATCCGCCATTTCTTCTCTGCGACGAGAGGAATGGCCCGGACCGCGGTTCCGCCTAGCGGACTTCTCTGAGCTTGGCGGCTTTCCCCTTGAGGTCGCGCAGGTAATACAGTTTGGCCCGTCTCACCTTGCCCTTCTTGACGATTTCGACTCTCTTGACGCTCTTGGCATGGAGAGGGAAGATCCTTTCCACCCCGACCCCAAAGGAAACTTTCCGAACCGTGAAGGACGCTCCGAGGCTGCTTCCTCTCTTGGAAATGACGTCTCCCTTGAAAACCTGGATCCGTTCCTTGTCGCCTTCTTTGATGATGACATGGACCTTGACCGCATCCCCGATATCGAACGGCTCAAGGTCGGTCTTCCGTTCCTTTTGCTCGGCCAGATCAACGAGGCTCATTGTCTTTTCCTTTCTTAGGCGCTGACTCCGGCCGCTTTCGGCGGACCGGAGGAAGCTTCTTTACGGCCAGGAGGTCGGGACGCAGCTCCCGCGTTCTTTTCAGGGCCTCCCGGCGCCGCCAGTCGCTAATTTTAGCATGATTTCCCGAGAAAAGCACCTGGGGGACCCTCATCCCCCGGAAAACCCGAGGCCGCGTGTAATGGGGGAAATCGAGGAGGCCGTCAAAGAACGAGTCCCGGCGGACCGATTCCCCCTTGCCCACGACTCCGGGGATGAAGCGGGAGACGGCATCCATGACCACCCAGGCGGCCGGTTCGCCGCCGGTCAGGACGTAGTCCCCGATCGAGATCTCGCCATCCACAAGGTGCCGGCCGACCCGTTCGTCGACCCCTTCGTAGCGGCCGCAGATGAGGATGATCTGCGGAACCCGGGCGAGCTTTCGGGCCAGAGCCGAATCGAGGCGGGCTCCCTGGGGGGAAAGCAGAAAGACACGGCTCCTTGCGCTCTTGCGGACGTCCTCGACGGCCTCGAAGACGGGCTCGGGCTTGAGCACCATGCCCTCCCCTCCGCCGAATGGCCGGTCGTCGACCTGTTTGTGCCGGTCATGAGTGTAATCCCTCAGGTCATGGACAAGAACCTGGAGCAGGCCTTTTTCGAGCGCCCTCTTGGCCACCCCCCCCGCGAAAAGGCCGGACAACATCTCGGGGAAGATGGTTATGATATCAAATCTCATTCACGTCCAGCAGCCCGTCCGGCGGGTCGATCCGGATCTGTTTTCCGGGCACGTCCACTTCAACACAGATCGACTCATGGAAGGGGATGAGGATCTCCTTTCCCTCGCGGTCGACGACGAGGATGTCGCCCGACCCGGCGGGCAGGACATCCCTGACCCGGCCGACGGTTCTTCCCAGTCCGTCGAAGACCTCGCAGCCGATGAGTTCAAAGACAAAAAACTCGCCCTTCGGCCGCTCCTTCAGGGATTCCTCGGCGACGCCGATTTCCAGCCCCGCCAGGCGGTCGGCTTGGGAGAGGGAATCGATCCCGGCGAGCTTGAGGTCGAAATGCTTTCCCCGGAAAGTCAGGGACTCAACCGCATACTCCTTGAAATCCCCCTCTTTCCCCACAAGAACCGTCTGCAGCCCCCGGCAATCGGCGGGCGTTATATGGAAGAACCTGACCCTGAGCTCTCCTTCTTGACCTTGGCTTCTCAGTATCCGGGCAACGGTGACCAACTATCCCTTTTCGATGATCTCGAGGTTGAATCTCCTCTTGAGCTTCATCCCTGCGGCGCCCAGGATGATCCGAATAGCCCGGGCCGTCCGTCCCTGCTTTCCGATGACTTTCCCCAGGTCCTCCGGAGCCACCTTGAGCTCCAGAATGGTGGTCTGCTCACCCTCGAGCAGGGAAACCTGAACTTTCTCCGGGTTGTCAACGAGCGCTTTGGCGATCAATTCAACAAGTTCCTTCACCGTGACCTCCTTAAAGGCTAAGAATGTTTAATCGGAAGGCTTATTCCGCCGGGAAGCTCTAGCCAAAAGGGATTGGACCGTCTGGGAAGGGCGGGCGCCTTTGGCCAGCCAAGACTTGGCTTTTTCCAGGTCGATCTGAAACTCGACAGGATCGCTCAGGGGGTTGTAGTTGCCGATGAAGTCCTTAGCCCTGCTCTGGCGGGGACTCTTGGATTCCATGACGACGATCCGGTAAAAGGGTTTCTTGGCCGCGCCGAAACGCATCAATCGCATGCTTAGCATTGGACACCACTACCTTGTAAAATGATTACAGATCATAGCGAAAATCGCGCCCGAAGTCAACCGGAATCACGGTTTTACAGGGACGGGTTTTTGACAACCGGCCCGGCGCCGGTCGGGCCTGTGTCGCCGGGTTGAACTGACAATCGGCCGGGAAGCTAAAGCCCGAACCTCAGTCCGACGCTCAGCGAGGCGGGACGGATCGTCGGCCCGGCGATCCGCGAGCCGGGCGCTTCTTCCCGCAGAGAACTTATCAGGATTGAATTTCGTTTCCAAGAATCGAAAGATATAATACCCATCTGCCTGCTTTCCAGGCAGCCGGAAGGAAAGGAGTCAGAATGAATAAAAGAGGAGCTTTTTTGCTTCCAATCTTTATCACCCTCGCGGCCTTCGCGGCCGCCGGCCCGGCGGCCGTTTCTGCGCAGCCAAGGGCCGTGGAACCCCGCCCGGCAATCCAGCTTAAGGGGTTCGACGATTTCGTCAATGCTCAGCTCGAGAAATATCGTGTGCCCGGCGCCGCCGTGGCCATCGTGAGAAAGGACGGCCCGCTGTTCGTCAAGGGATACGGCCTGAGGGATATCGCCGCCCGGCTTCCCGTGACCGAGCGCACCATCATGCCCATCGGCTCGCTGACGAAATCTTTCACCGCCTTCGTCATCGGGCAGCTTGTCGACGACGGCAAGCTCGACTGGGATGCTCCGGTGCGCAGCTACGTGCCGGACTTCCGGATGTATGATCCTTTCGCCACCGAGCGGATGACTCTCCGCGACATGGCCTGTCACCGCTCGGGCCTGCCGCGCCACGAATTCATGTGGCTCGGCAGCCCGTTCAGCCGCGAAGAGATCTTCGAACGGCTTCGCTACCTGGAGCCGAACGCCGACTTCCGCTCGCGCTATCAATACCAGAACCTGATCTACATGGCGGCCGGAACCATCGCCGGCAGGATCGCCGGCAAAACCTGGGAAGAGCTGGTCGAGGAGCGCATTTTCCGGCCCCTGGACATGGCCAGCGCCGGCTTTTCCGCCGTCCAAAGCTTCGCGACCGGCGATGCGGCCAAACCTTATCTCTATCAGGAGGGCGCTTTCGAGGAGAGACAGCCGATCCCCGAGGACGCCGTCGGGCCATCGGGCTCGATCTGCGCCCACGTCGTCGCCGCGGCCACGTGGGTCCAGCTCCACCTTGGAAACGGGGAATTCAATGGCCGACGCATTATCTCCGCATCCACCCTGAGGCTCCTGCACACCCCCCAGATGGTCATTGAGGAGGAGCCCGGCGACCCGATCGCCGAGGAGATGCGCCAATACCGCGAACTCGGTGACATGGCCTATGCGTTCGGCTGGACGACCGGGGCCTATCGCGGACACCGGATGGTGGAGCACGGCGGGAACACCGACGGCGCGACCACGGCGGCCAAGATGCTGCCCGACGACGGCATCGGCGTCGTCGTGCTGACCAACGCCGACCACACCGACGCCGCCGACGTCATCTGCTACAACGTTTTCGACCGGATGCTCGGGCTGGACCAGATCGACTGGTCCGGGAGGCTGCTCAAGGTCTGGCAGAAGGTCCTTGACATGATCGCCGAGATGAAGGAAAAGACCGCTTCCAGCCGGAAGGAGGGCACCCGGCCTTCCCATCCGCTGGCCGACTACGCCGGAGAGTACGAGCATCCCGGGTACGGGACTTTCAAAATCACGGCCGAGGGCGATCGCCTCAAGGGTTACTACAACGGGCATGAATGGCCGGTGAGTCATCTGCATTATGACATCTTCAGCTTCGAGTTCTGGATGCTCGGCTTCGCGTTCCCGGGCACGTTCCTGAGCGATCACGACGGAACGATCGACCGCCTGTCGCTGCCGCTCGAGTCCTCGGTCAAGGAGATCGTCTTTACCCGAAAGAAGGACAAACAGCCCGAACGGCCTTAAAATCCAGCGCCTCGATTTCAGCGGCTCAACAAAGGTGCCAAGAAGGATACCGTCTGGTGTTAAAATGGGATCTATACAATTCTCCCCGGAACGAATAAAATTGAACCATCTCCAGGGGAAAGGCGTATATTAAAGCAGGAGTTTCTTATCCCGCAAAGCTCAAGAGGACCGCAACCTTAAATACAAAGGAACAACGGAGGTTTTCGATGAGACGCATTTTCTTTCTCCTTTCGGCCGTTTTACTCTTCGTTTCTTTGAACGCCATATCCGAGGCCGGGCCGATCCTGGCCCAGAAACCCGCCCTCAACCGGACGCATGTCGTTTTTGTCTGCGCCGGCGACCTCTGGAAAGTCTCCCGCGACGGGGGGGCCGCCCAACGATTGACGTCCGGACCCGGAGTGGAGTCGAATCCTGTTTTCTCCCCGGACGGTTCTCTGATCGCCTTCACCGGCGAATATGACGGCAACGTGGACGTCTTCGTAATCCCCGCCGAGGGCGGGGAGCCCCAACGTCTGACCTGGCATCCGGCCGCGGACGTCGCCCTCGCCTGGACCCCGGACGGGAAGAAGATCCTCTTCACGTCCGGCCGCACGGCCTACTCCCGGTTCAACGAGCTATTCACAGTCGGCGTTAAGGGCGGGTTCCCGGAGAGGCTGCCCCTGCCCATGGGGTACGAGGGAAGTTTTTCTCCGGACGGGAGGCACATCGCCTACGTCCCTTTGCGGCGAGTGTTCAATGCCTGGAAGCGCTACCGGGGAGGAACAGCGACACCGGTCTGGATCGCCGACCTCTCCGATTCCAGGATCGAGAAAATCCCCCGGAAGGACTCCAACGATTACGAACCCATGTGGGTCGGGGACAAGGTCTATTTTCTCTCCGACCGGGAGGGGCCGGTCACTCTCTTCTCATATGATGTCAAGACAAAGGAGGTGAGCCGGGTGATTCCGAACGACGGCCTAGACCTCAAATCGGCCTCGGCCGGGCCCGGGGCGATCGTCTACGAGCAGTTCGGCTCCCTCAACCTCTATGACCTGGCCGGCGGAAAGACAAAACCCTTGTCCGTTTCAATCGACGGCGATCTGCTCGAAGTGCGGGACAAGTTCGTGAATGTCGGAGACAGTCTCTCCTCTCCCAGTCTGTCACCGAACGGCGTCCGGGCGGCGTTTGAAGCCCGGGGAGAGATCATCACCGTCCCGGAGGAAAAGGGCGATGCCCGCAACATCACCAACACGCCGGGAGCCATGGAGCGCTATCCGGCCTGGTCTCCGGACGGGCAGAAGATCGCCTACTTTTCGGATGAATCGGGCGAATACGAGCTCCATGTCCGGGACCAGAAAGGCAGCGGCGAGGTGGTCCGCATCGCCCTCGAAAAAAGCCCCACCTTCTATTTTTCCCCTCGCTGGTCTCCCGACAACAAGAAAATCGCCTACGAGGATTGCCACCTGAACATCTGGTATGTCGACCTGGAAAAGAAAACGCCGGTCCGGGTGGACAAAGACCGCTCCCTGGCCGGTCAGGGCAACCTGGGTCCCGAATGGTCGCCCGATTCCATGTGGCTGGCCTTCATCAAACGGCTGCCCAACTATCTGGGCGCCGTCTTCCTTTACAGCCTGGAGACAGGGCAAAGCGCCCAGGTCACCGACGGCATGAGCGACGCCGGGCTTCCCGTGTTCGACCCGGGGGGGAAATACCTCTATTTCACTGCCAGCACCGATTCGGGCGCCTCCCTTCAGCCGGATATCCATAGCATCTTCCGGGACGTGACCAGCACGGTGTATCTGGCCGTGCTCGACAGAGCCGAACCCACGCCTTTTTCTCCGCAGAGCGACGAGGAGAAGCCGGACGACAAGTCAAAGAAGGCCGCGGACGAAGCGGGGAAAAAGGAGGAGGAGAAGAAGCCGGATAAGAAGGAGGTCGTCGTCAAGATCGACCTCGAGGGCATCCTCCAGCGCATCCTGGCCGTTCCCCTGCCGGCCCGCCGCTACGTCGACCTCCAAACCGGAGACTCCGGGACACTCCTGGCCATAGCGACCGACCCGCCGCTCCCGGGAACTCCCTTTTCCCAGGGCGCCTCGGTCCATCGTTTTGACCTCAAGGAACGCCGGGCCGACGTGGTTGTGGGCGGGATCGACTTCTTTGAGATGGCCCGCGACGGGAAGAAATATCTTTACAGCCAGAAAGGGGGCTGGCGCATCGGAACGCTCAAGCCGATGCCTCCGGCGGGCGCGCCCGCTCCGCCTCCCGCGCCCGGACCGGGATCCGACAAAACCATGCCCACCCAGGATATCCAGATCCGGGTCAAACCGCTCGAGGAATGGCGCCAGATGTACCGGGAAGCCTGGCGGATCGAACGGGAATTTTTCTACGACCCCAACCTCCACGGGCTGGACCTCGAATGGGCGCAGAAAAAATACGCCCCCTACGTGGAAGCGGTGGCCTCGAGGACGGACCTGAACTACCTTTTCGCCGAGATGCTGGGCGAGATCACGGTGGGGCATCTCGGCGTCGGAGGAGGCGACATCCCGCGGGCGAAGCGGGTGGCGACCGGACTCCTGGGAGCGGATTACGTCGTCGAAAACGGCCGCTACCGCTTCTCCCGGATCTATAGCGGCGAAAACTGGAATCCCGATCTCCAGGCCCCCCTGACCCAGCCCGGTGTGAACGTCAAGGCCGGAGATTACCTGCTGGCCGTGGACGGCCGGGAAGTCATGGGCACGGAGAGTCTCTTTAAATTCTTCGAAGCCAAGGCGGGAAAACAGGTCGTCCTCACCGTCGGCCCGGAGCCGAAAATGGCCGGGACGAGAGAGGTAACGGTCGTGCCGGTGGGCAGCGAGTCTGCCCTCCGCAATTTCGGCTGGATCGAAGACAACCGGCGCTATGTGGAAAGGGTCACCAACGGAAAGGTAGCCTACGTCTATATGCCCGACACGGCCTTCGGTGGGTACACCTATTTCAACCGCTATTTCTACGCCCAGGTCGGACGCGACGCCCTCATCGTGGACGAGCGTTTTAACGGCGGCGGCATGCTGGCCACGGACATCATCGAGCGCTTCGGCCGCAAACTGATGAGCCTCGTCGCCACGCGCGATGGAGTGGACGAGGTTCAACCCCAGGGAGCGATCTTCGGGCCCAAGGTCATGTTGATCAACGAGTTCGCCGGGTCGGGCGGGGACGCCATGCCCTGGTACTTCCAGCGGGCCAAGGTGGGCCCCCTGGTGGGTAAACGCACCTGGGGAGGTCTCGTCGGCCGGGCAGGGGCTCCCCAGCTCATGGACGGCGGCTTCGTCACCGCACCGAGCTCCGGCGTCTGGAGCCCGGACGGCCATTGGATCGCCGAAAATGTCGGTGTCAGCCCGGACGTCGAAGTGGAGCTCGACCCCGCGCTCGTGAGACAGGGAAAAGACCCTCAGCTCGACAAGGCCGTCGAGATCGTCATGGACGGGCTGGCTAAGAATCCGCCGCAGAAGCCGAAGCGGCCGGCCTATCCGGATTATCACAAGAAATAGGGCCCGGCCGGAAGGCCGAACGCGGGACGGGTTGCCTAGAACTTGAAGTTCAGGCCCGCCCGGAGACTGACGCCCGAGAAATCGAAGACCGCCTTCCTGGCGTTCTGACCGCCGGGCGCTCCCGCCGAAGGAATGTCCAAGTGCGGATACCCGTCTTCCTCCGTGTAATAAAGGGTTCCCTCATCCTGGACGGTGAAGCTTCCGCCTTCGGACCACTCATAGGCGGCCTCCTTCCCTTCGAAGCCGGAAATCTTCGCGTACCTTCCCAGGGCCTCGAGGCAGAAGGCGAGCCTCCGGTTCATGCGGATCTCCAGGGCGATCCCGCCATGAAGCCCCAGCTTCCGGGCATCCACCCTCTGGACGAGGGAGCCGGCGTAGTACGGGGTCGTCAAACTGCCGCCGTATTTGAAATCGGCGATATGGTATTCCGGGCCGGCGCTCACAGTGACGGACAAAAGGCGATTGAGGGGGATGAGATAATAGACCCCCAGCCTGACCGAAATGATTTTTATCTCGGGGAGGCCCGTCATGCGGTAGTCAAAGGTGGATTCCGGCCAATGGAAGAAGGTCGAGCTTTCTTCTTGGGCCCGAACCAAGCTCCCGCCGACGCCGACTCCGATCCTGGGAGTGAAGTAATAGATGATGTCACCGGCCAGCTCGTAGCCGTTGCTGAACGAATTTTTGTCGCTTGTGCCGAGTTCGAAGCCCGCGGAGAGGATTTCGACCACCTGCCGGTCATAAAAGCCCGCGGTCCCCTTTTCCATATCGCCGGCGGCAAACGCAACATAGGCCCCTTTGAGCTTGACATGGAGACCCAGCCCCTGGAATTCCCCTTCTTCCTCGTCTTCTTCCTGGGTCCAGCCGGGAAGGCAGACAAGAAGAAGCCCGAGCAAGAGGGACAAGAGAATCGCCCTGTCGCGGCCGTGACGGCCGGGTTTTGCGGATGTCTTCGGGTGTTTCGACATGGGACCCCTCCGTATGTCGTCCATTTCTTCAAAATGAAAACTCAGTATATCGCCGCGGACCTCGGGAAGTCAAACCCACCGGCCGGCCGGAAGCACGCCTTGATTTTTGGGCGAGGGAGTGATATGCCTAACCGCATGTTTTTGTCCTTGTCCGGGGCGCAAGCGGAGACATAATGACGGTATCCAAGTCGGAAAAAAGACGCAGCGGGTACTCCGGGAATGAAGGCGCGCTCAAGCGTCGCGATCTCCTGAAGATGGGCCTTGCCGGCCTCGTGCTCTCGGGCTTGAACCGGGGTTGTGAAAATAAGAGCTCTTCGAATCCGCCCGACCCTTCCGATCAGGCTTATGAGCTGACCGACGGTCAGACATTGTACGACGATTTCGACGGACACGGATGCCTCCAGACCTACAACAACGAAAACCTGGCCGAGGCGGGAAAGCTCAGCTCCAGGATATGGGCGGCCACCGACGAGGGGGCGGAGGTCGTGGATAATCCCGTGCCCGAGTCGACGGGCCCGAGCGGCAAGGTGCTGAAGCTCGCCAGCCGCCTGGCCGGTTTCATGGGCTTGATCATGACGAGCCGAAGGGATACCGAGTTTAAGGACTGCCGGAGGCTCAGCGGCGACATCATGGTGCCGTCCTCCGCGACCGGGACGGATTATTGGGCTTCTGTGGACTACCATACGACAATCCCGGAGCAACCCCCGGGAGTCTCCTGGTTTACCGAGCTCGGAATACGCAAGTTCTCGGGCGAAGAGCTCAGATTGTTCGCCCAATGCATAAACCGGAATACTGAATACCGAGTTTCTTTTGATTTTGGAAAGGCCGAGCCGGACACCTGGTACAGCTTTCGCATGGACGTGGTCACCCAAAGAGATGATTCTGCTCTCGCGGCCAATGAGCTCCGGATCGACTATTACATAAATGGAGAACTTAAGGGCTATGATTTCCCATGGGATGGGGAGCTTCTTCTCAACCCAGAAAGGACGGGCGCAGGGCCCGACAGGTATGTCCGGCTTCTGGTCGAAAACCCGGTTGGAGAGAGCATCGCCTATTTTGACAATATAAAAGCGGTTTATAGCAATCGGATAAGATAGCCAACCTTTTGTTCCCATATTGAGTACAATTTGACGAACAATGGAGACAGTCTATTAATCGAGGAACAAGGCAAATCATTATGCGCCAAAAAAAGCATCTCTTCTTGAGCCTTCTTTTCTTTTCAGCCTTATTCTCCCTGCAGTGCCGGCAAAAAGAGCTCGCGGACCTGGTTCTTCTCAACGGCAAGATATCCGTTGCCGACAGCTCCGGCGGCTTCGTGGAGGCGGCCGCAGTCAGGGCCGGCCGGATCGTCTCCCTCGGGCCGACCCGGGAAATCAGGAAACAGATATCTCCTTCCACTCGGGTCATCGACCTTGCCGGGAAGCTCGCGCTTCCGGGTTTCATCGATGCCCACTGCCATTTCGCCTCGGGAGGCAAATCATTGTCCGGGCTGACGCTCAGGGAAGCGAAATCGGTTGAGGCCGTGCAAGAATTGGTCGCCGCGAAAATCAGGGAGCTTCCGGAAGGAGAGGCGGTCTTTGGAAGCGAATTCGACCACACTCTTTTTCCCGGCGCCGAGTGGCCCTCCAAGGAGGACCTGGACAAGGTCTCCCCCCGCAATCCCGTCGTCCTGGAGAGGGTCGACGGGCACTCCGTGTGGGTGAACTCGCTGGCCCTGAGCCTATCCGGGATATCGGCGCAGACGCCTGACCCATTCGGCGGGGAGATATCGAGAGACCCCGCGACGGGTGAGCCCAGCGGAATCCTGAAGGAGGCGGCCGCGCGTCTGATAAAGATTCAGCCGCCCGAATCGAACACCGAGGAGGATATCCTGAGGGCCCTCGATTTGGCCGCCCGGCTCGGGATCACGGGGGTCCACACATCTTCAACCCTGGAAGAACTGGAAGTCTATCGGAAGCTCGAAAAGGCCGGCCGGCTGACACTCCGCATCTCTGCCTGGCTTCCTATCCAAGGCATCGATGATTACCTCGGCCCCGGCATCAATGCCGGCCAGGGCGATGAGATGGTGCGCGTCGGTTTCCTGAAAGTCTTTATCGACGGTACGGTGAGCTCATCGACCGCCCTGCTTTTCGAGCCTTTCTCCGACGAGCCGGGCAAGCGGGGGGAAGCCCAGTATGGGGAAGAGGAATTTTATGCTCTCGTCGGCAAGGCCCACCGCAGCGGCTATCAGGTCGGGATCCACGCTATCGGAGACAGGGGAATCCATTGGGCTCTCAATGCGATCGAAAAAGCCCAGAAGGAATCCGGCAAAGACGGGGGCCGCCACCGCATCGAGCACTGTTCGCTCATCCATCCGGACGACGCCGGCAGGTTCGCCCGACTGGGAGTTATCGCCTCGATGCAGCCGACCCACTGCACGACGGACCTTGCTTACGCCGAGAGAAGGTTCGGAAAAGAGAGGTGCCGGGGCGCCTATATTTGGAAAACACTGGCCGACGGGGGCGCCGTCCTGGCCTTCGGGACGGATTGGCCGGTGGAGCCTCTTGACCCGATGAGGGGGCTTTACTCAGGTGTAACCCGGCAAAAAATCGACTCCGGCGACCCTCCCGGAGGTTGGTTCCCCGAGCAGAGATTGTCCATCCGGGAAGCCGTCCGGCATTACACTTGGGGGCCGGCTTATGCATCATTCGAGGAAGGCATTAAAGGCTCCCTCCGCATGGGTAACCTCGCCGATTTCGTGGTGCTTTCGGAAAATATCCTGGAAATCGAACCGGCCCGGATCCTGGAGACCAAGGTCCTCTATACGGTCGTCGGGGGGAGGGTCGTCTTCCAAAGCGACTGATGCTTCTCTAGGGCATTGTTTCCAGGAATGATTTCACTTTTGGCAGAAGGTCCATAAGTTCATGGGTTTCGATGAGGTTCAGGGCTTCCTCGGCCGCCGTCCGCGCTCCGGCGGTGTCCTGACCGTCTTTTCGAAGGCTTGCCTTGGCCAGCAGGGCGACGGCCAGGCCCCGGGGCTGCTCCAACTGCCGGCAGAGAGCCTCCTTCTCGGCCAGCGCCGCCAGCGCCTCGGCCCTTAATCCCAATCCGATGAGAGCCGAGGCGGCCTGCCCCAAAACCCCTTGCAGCCTGCCGGGGTCGTTGACCTTTCGGTAGAGGTCGGCGGCCTGGCGCAGCCGCTCCAGAGCCCGGCTGAAGTCGTCGGTCCTCAGGAGCACCCGTCCTTGATTCTGAAGGCTTTCGGCCAAGCCCGTCTGCTGGGCATGGTCGGCGAGAACGGCCGCCTGGCGCTCATAGAGCGCAAGGGCCCCGGCTATATCGCCCCGGTGCTCGAGAACGACCGCCTGATTGTAAATCGACTGGGCGAGTCCTGACCAGTCGCCGGTCGAACGGACGACCGCTTCGGCTTTTTGAAACTGTTGCAGCGCCCCGTCCCATTCTTTCTTGCGGAAGAAAATTCCGCCCTGCTCGAGGAGAGCGGAGAAAAATCCCGACAGGTCGACGCGCTGCCGGCATAACTCCTCCTTCTCGCGAAGGAGCAGCAAAGCCTCATCGTCCCGCCCGAGCTTCATCAGAAGTGATGGAAGTAAGGAGAGTGCCTGCAGGAGTGACTCCAGGTCGGCGTTCTTTCTGGACACGTCCGCGACGAACTGGATCAAAAAGATGGCCCCGTCCAAGTCATTAGCCTGAAGGAGTGCGGCCGCCGGGCCGGAGAGGAGGGCCTGGGCATCGGGCAGCCTCGTCTGGACGATCCGCATGGCCGCCTGCGCTTCCGGAGAAGCTTGATCATACCCTGCTGGAACCGCCGTCGGAAAATCCAGGAAGTGGATCTGCCGTTGTCCCATCTTTTCGCTGCTGAGGTAGCTTTCGGCACGCT
>Ga0102851_10000056_pt1 | contig 40577 bp, 56 predicted proteins | sample Mud3Dept3metaG_FD_79558 | JGI IMG/M metagenome (GOLD analysis project Ga0102851, IMG submission 79558) | Freshwater wetland microbial communities from Ohio, USA, analyzing the effect of biotic and abiotic controls - Mud 3 Core 4 Depth 3... | ecosystem: Environmental > Aquatic > Freshwater >... | reverse complement strand
TTGCGGAATCGTCGGTGGAGTCGAGGAGGAGGATGCGAGGGTGGCGCTGGTAGCGGAAGCGGCCGGAGACTTCCCAATAGACTCCGGTGGAGGGGACTTTGGGCCAGAAGAACAAGAGGAGTCCTGGGTGGTCGATGTGGAAGGCGTCTGGAATTCCACGGGCGTTACCGTCGCCAACATAACGGTTGAATGAAGTGAGATCGAGTTGTTTTACTTGGAGGTATGCGTTTTCCCCATTGATGGCGAAGATCGTTAGGGCGTCATCGAGGGAACATCGGGCGAAGCCGTGGGAGCCGAAGGTGGGATCGGCGACCGTGGAGGGGGCTGGGAGAGAAACGTAGGGTGCGCGGCTTCCGAGTTGGACGGTGAGGTCTACCATGTAGTACATGTAGAGGAATGGGAGATCATACATCGTGTAGAGATTATGGAGAATCTCGTTGAGAAAGGCTTGCGCCATGTAGGTTGGGGCGGACTTGAGTGCGATGTTCCCCACCTTCTTCAACGCGAGGTCAACGATTTGACCGCGAGTGAGCCAGCCGCGGGGGATTTGGACAGTAGGGTCGAAGTTTGACATAGCGCAAGCCTATCCTTTTGGAAGGATTACTTTCCCTTCTTCTTCTTTCCCTTACCCGAGGGCTTCTTGCACGCCATGGGAGGTTCCTTTCTTTTGGGGATTCGTTACGAGACGATCTTGGCTGCGGAGCTGTTGGAGGAGCGCTCGGCTGAGAGTCGTTCGCGGTTGATCGCAATCATGCGAGAGTGAAGTGGGCCGATGAAGCGGTCGATGTCGTCGTTGACATCGGACTTGAGAGAGCGAAAGACGAGTTCAACAATCTCGCCATCGGCGGTTTGCTTGCCGATCTTGACGACGACGTAGTTGGGATCGTCGCTCAACAGGACGGGCTGGACGGGGCCTTGAGACGACATGGATCAAACCTCCTCGAATTGATTGATGGAACGGATGTTGTTGACGGGGCGATCAAGGTCGATGATGCGGCCAGCTTCGCGCATACGGTCACGCTCGACGCGGCGGTTCATGTCGATCATGTAGAGCAGCGTTTGCGCAACACACGCGGGGACTTGGCAGACTCCAGAGTAGGTGATTTCGTTGATCTTGAAGGGTTCGCCTGAGACGGAGGGTGGAACGGTGAGTTCGACCCATTCCTCGTTGGGATGGATGTCGTCGTGGTGCATCCGCTTGAGAACAGAGCGGATCTTTGCGCGCATCTGGACTCCATGCATGGAGTCGTCTGTGGCGTACTCGTTGAATTGCTCCTCGAGTTCCTTGATCGTTGGCATGTTCTTGGCGGGCTTTTCGGCCATGGCGAGGTTCCTTCAAGTCTGAATCGAGAGGACGGGATCTCGGTTCAGGTTAGGGGGTTAGTAGGGATCACCCGTAGGTGGAAAGCGACTCGATGCGCCGGAAGAAGTCCGGGTTCTTGATGACTGCCTTGAAGAGTTGCTTCCAGCCCGCCTTGCGACGCTGGACCAGGGGGTCGGAATCCGAGGGCGTCGAGGGCGTGATCGTGGTCTTCAGGCCGCCGAGATTGACCACACCAAAGGCTTCCTTGCCGAAGATGTAGGTGAGGTGGACAGCGCCAGCGGCAGAGGCATCGGGCGGGGCAAGCATGCCAGTGCCGACGACGGCGAGGGCGCGGGCAGTGCCGGTGGTCACGATGGTGCCGGTGCCGACGGCCTTGGCGATGGTCACGACGTAGGACGAGGCACCGTCAGCGACGACGCGGTGTTGGAAGGTCGCGGTAGCCGCTGCGCCGGCCTCCATGGTGAGATAGATGTTGTAGGTGCCGGCACCCGAGGTTGCGGAGGCGATGGTGATTTGCGCCATGAACGCAGCGCCGTTGGTGACGGAAGTGGCGTTCTGGATGTAGACCTCGGCGCCCGTCATCGGGTCGAGCTTTGTGACCTTGCCGTAGACGGTCGAAGAGGCGGTGAAGCCTGTGAAGCTGGCGAGAGTCGTTTGTGCAGCCCACGTCAAGCCCGAAGAGATCGCCGTGATGGAGGGGATGTTGTTGGAACGCTTCCAGCGAACGCCCATCCAGGTGCCGACCTCGCCGTTGAGCAGCGGGCGCATGTCCTGGTAGACAGCAGCGTCCTTGAAGGTTGCGTCCTTGGTGATGTCCATCTCGACGTAGGGGTCGAAGACTCCGACGTAGTGAGAACCGTCGAAGGGGACAGCGCCTTGCTGACGGAGGTTGGCGAGGAGGCGACGGAGATCGTCCGTGGTGAGGACATCGCCGGCTACGAGGGTTGCACGAGAGGCGCGGCCGTTCGCGAAGGTGGCGTTGGAGGTGCCAGCGAGCGTGCGCTGGATTTCGCGGTCCACCGTCTCGTCGTGCTGGGTGGAGAGCCGTTGCTGGGCGATGCGCATCGCCGGGTGATTGATCGTCATCTCCGCGACATCGGTCAGCGTGACGACGGCACCCCACTGCTCGACCACAGCCTGGATGACCGAGGTCGTGAGGTACATCGAGCTGGGGGTCTCACCCTCGATCAGCGGAGACGTTGGGAGAGAGAGGCGCTCGTAGCGCGTGAATTGGATGGTCTTGGAGTTCCCTTCAGGGAGGGGTTCCTTGTCGCCCAGCTCGTAGAAGATGGTGTTCTTCTCAGCGAGGGAGAGGAGCTTTTCCCGAAGGTACGATGCCACCATGTCCGACACGAGGACGGACGAGGTGTGCATGTTGTTTGTGACGTCGGGGTTGGCCATGAAGTGGATTCCTTAGAAGGTAAAGTTGTTTTCGGTAAGAAACTTCTCCTTCTCCTCGAAAGACATCGCAGCGAATTGTTGAGGGGTGATGTTGCGGGGTGAGGGAACGGTCCGTGTACGGGCCGGACCGGCGGGGGCAATGGAGGAGTCTTCCTTGATCGTCGCGGCGTGGGCGTCTTGCTTTCGAGTGCCCATCTCGTCGATGACCCGTTGGCGTTCCGACGCGATGAGACTGTCGATGTTTTTTGAGCGCGCGAGGTGATAGGCTTCCTTCCGAGAGATATACTGACCCATGGATTGGCGCTCGCTGCGGATCTTCTCGATGTCGGCCTTGAGGGTTTTGTAATCGGAGCCGGATTCGAGTTGGGCCTCGAGCGCGTCGATCTTGTCAGCCGCATTGGCAAGCGCACCGACGTAGGGTTGGGCGAGACGGTTGAAGAAGGGCGAAAGGAAGGTTGCCCATTGACGTACTTCGGCTGAGTTTTCCGCCCCGAGAGCCTTGGCGATGTCCGAGATGGGATCGTCGGATACTCCTGGAGAGGTTTGTTGGGGGCGCTCGAAGGACCGTTGGAGTGTCGCGAGGGTGTCCTTGTAGGCGTCCCGTTCAGCGAGCAGTGCGTCGTAGCGATCTTTGGAGACGAGGTTTTCTTGACGAGCGGGAGGTGACTCCTCTTTGATCGGGGTATCGGGCTGCGATTCGGGAGAAGGTTGGGTTTCGGTGTCTTGCTCAGGCATGTGATCCTCCGTCCTTACCGTGGACGTAACGTAGTTAGCTATTTGCCTTGGCGGTTTCCGCTGCCTCGGCCAAGCGTTGACGGTAGAATTCTACTACAAGTTTCGGTGCTTGCAAGAGCCTTGTGATCTCGGTTATAGCTCCCTTCTGCATCCATAGCTTGTTGGAATCATTCGTTGGGATGTTCTCAGCGATGAGCGCGAGCCGGCGCTGGAGAAGGTAGTCGGAGAGCCAGGCCCAGAGCTTCGAGGAGGAAAATGATTGGAGGAGTTGGAGTTCGGCTTGCTCGAAGTCAGAGAGACCGGAGAGGAGTTCGTCGGAGAGGTCGTCTTGGGGGAGATTGACGGGTTTCATGGGACTTAGAAGGTCTCGTCTTCAAGGAGATCCTCGAAGGCAGAGAGCATCTCTTCTTTGGACATGGACTTGAGGCGCTTTTTGAATTGCTCTAGGGTTTCGGACTTTGCAGGCTTTTTTGGCGCTGTAGCCTTTTTACCGTTGTCGAGTTCGATGGAGGAAACTTTTCCTGGGAATGGCGACTTCTTTGTGGGCATGACCTTTACCTCCTGTTACTTTTTCTTCTTCTTGACTCCAGCGACACTGAGGGCGATGGCTTGAGCCTGGGAGGGGGTTTCGACTACTGGGCCGCCCTTGCCTGAGTGAAGGGTGCCAGCTTTGAATTCGTGCATGATTGCACGGATCTTTTCCTCTTTTTTTCCTTTGACTGGCATTTTTCTGCCCTCCTTGTTTACGAAAGAAGTTGGGGTCCGCGTGGGGTGGCGCGCATGGCGTCACCGAAGTCGTTGGTTTGACGCATACGAGAGGGGTTGGGAGTTGGGTTGCCGGGGGACAGAGGTGTTGGTCCAGGCATGCCTCCCGGTGCCGGAGGGAGACCCGAAGGTGATAATCCTTGTGGTTGTGTAGGGTTGCCGGGGGAAGGCATGCCTGGAGCGCCGAGCTGTTGAAGTTGGCGTTGTTGGAGCATCATTTGTTTGGCTTGCGCGGAGATTTGGTGTTGCTGGATGTGGTTCTCGAATTGACCGCGAACCCAGAGATCAGTGGAGTTGAAGCTCGCAGTGGAGTGGACTTGGATGTGCTCTTGGTCGTTGTCGGTCATGGAGACGGCGACTTCTTCGCCCCGACCAACGAGGATGAGATCGTTTTCGACCCGTGGGTCGATGGTGATCTTTCGGGTGTTCTCCTTGATGATTTGGGAGGCGTTGCGGAGCCCCATGGAGGTATAGATGGTCTTGAGGAGAACGGAGAAGTCGATGGTGATGTTGGGGTAGAGCTGGGGAGGGACGCGGGTGACGATCTGGAGGAAGTTGAGCAGTTGAGCGGTTTGAACCTCGCGGTTGGAGGTTGCGGTGGAACCGAGCCAGTTGAAGTCGAAGTCGCCTGCGATGTCGGAGGCTGTGAGCTTCTTTTCAACCATGGACGCGCCGTCGGAGCCGACAATGCGGAGGAGGAGGGGATCAGCGAGGCACTGGACGGAAAGACCGTGCGTCATGCGGAGGAGAGGGATGAAGACTTGCTGCTCGAGGTTTCGGACAACGTCGATGACCTGGACGGCGTTTTCTTGTTGGAGGATCGAGGCACCGGTTGCGGTGTTGACTGCTTTGCCGCGGACGCGAGGGCCAGAGCCAGCGCCACCGAGAGCGGCGACGTTGGAGACGTCGTTCATCAATGCGATGATTTGTGCGGTGGCTTGGAAGCCGATGGATGGAGTTTCCTTTGGGGGCTCCATGAATTTAACGGCTTCGGGATCTGCGAGCCACTTGGCACCGGGACGCATGCGGATGGACTGGGGATCTTGGACCTTATAGGCGTCTACGACGGAGATCGGGTTCATGCACCAGACGAGGGCGTCGTTGGATTGGTTGGCTACATCGTTGCGGAAGTATTGCATTGGGGCGAATACTTCCGGGAGAGCGCGGCCATAGAATTCGGATTGGACTTCGATGAATTTTCCTGCGAGGTAGGAGGTGGTGCCGATCCAGAAGGGGTTCTTTTGGATCTTGGTGATGACCTTGTCAGCGACGACGGAGATGCGCCACCATGAGAGACCCGTGTCGTCGTAGTCAGCCTTGACCCAAACAGCGGTGCAGTCGAAGGGCGCGTTCTTGGGGGAGAAGGAGGAGGGACGAGAGAAGCCCTTGCGTTGGAGACGGAGGATGAGGGAGGAGAATTTGTCCTTGGTTTCGGGCCCGGTGGGTTCAAGAGCAAGGACCTCGCGGATGTTCTCGACTTCGACTCCCATGGATTCATCGTCGGGATTGATGGGAGACGCCGCCATGGCGATGAGACGCTCGACGGGAAGGAGCATATCCTCGAAGATGACGGAAGCGTCGTTCACGTCGAGGACGGTAACGGGGTCGATGTACCAGGAGAAGAGGTCTACGAGGCGGAAGGTGGGACCGATGTAGTCGATGACGTTTTCGAGTGAGCGGATTTGGCGGCCAGTGAGGTTGCCGTCGGAATCGAGGACATCTTTGAGGACAGGGAGGACGCGAGAGTCGTAGCGCCAGACGGTTGAGGAGGGGGAGGTGCCTAGCGTGACGAGTTGACGGAGGTAGGGGCCAGACTTCCGCTCAACGGACATATACTTGCGGAGGAAGTAGTCGTTGAGAGCGCGAACGACAGGGACACGTTGCTCGAAGGCTTCACGGAGGGCGATGACTGAGTGCCATTCGTCGTTGGGGAAGAGGGAGATTTTGAGCTTCTGGACCCAGTTTTCGATGATCCGGCGACCGATGGAGAGGTAGGTCTTGGAGCGACCGACGTAGGCTTGGTTGGCATCGCGCTCGGAGGACCAGATGTTCCAGTAGCGGAGCCAGGTGTCGGTGTAGGTGGAGCGGTCGTCACGGATACGTTGGAGGCGCGGAAGGAGGGAGGCTTCGACGCGCAGACGGAGGGAAGAGTCGGCGGCGAGGTTTGGGTGGAGGGTTGAAGGCATTTATTCACCTACAGACACAAGTACAGGTCGTGAGAAAGGGACATTGGATTCGAGCGCGTTGGACCAAGGGGATTTTGTAATGCCATCACTTGCAACAGCTCGAATCCAAAAGCGATGTAGGCCGATCCCTGTGATGGGCTGGGTTGTCGTCACGTCGGTTGGACAGACGAACGGTGTAGGAGGAGGGAATGTGAGCATGGTCGCGGTGGGACCGGGGACGACGCCTACACCGACGACATCTTGCCAGGCGAGTTCGTAGGAGACGATGCTGGTGCAGTCGAGGTCTTGGCGAGCACGGATGACTTGGGGGCCACTCGCGAGAGCGGTGCTACTGAGGAGGAGCAACATGAGTATTCGTGTCGTCATTCAGTCTGGAGCGGTAGTCGTAGTTGTTGACTCTATGGTCGTGGTCGTCGTAGTTGCAATAACGATACCCAACTCCGTACTCGCGTCGGTCAAGTCGGTGAGGATCTGGGTTGCCGCTGCTTTTGCTGCCACAGCTTCAGCATCCGCCTCCGTAGCAATGACTGCATCAGCTTTAGCCTGGACGGCAGCCATTGCAGCAGAGATGATCTCCTCCTGCTTCAATTTGCTATTCTCGATTAGGATGGTCACCAAGCATTTCCAGACATGTGCCGGATCAGTCCTCCGATCATCCCGGATGTCGGGGCCGACCGAGCGGCAGTATTCCTTAAGCGCGAGGATGACTTGGGCTCGCGTGGCAGCACTGATATTCTTTGCCCACACAGGCGCGGCCATGCCGAGCAGGAAGATCACGATGGAGATTCGGGCGATCATGTCCATATCCTTGTTCGCTATTGGTAGGTCACTACCAACTTTGGCTTGGTCGAAGTCGTGGCACTTTCTTTTGTCCGCATGTTGAATGCGTGGGCTCCAAGCGTCTCGGTGTCCTGTCGGATCAGCAGGTCAAGGCTCCCGCTGCGACTCGTGATTGCGTCCTGGCAGAAGGCGGAGATGTCTGGGAATTCATAGAACACGGCTGCCCCTACTGGGGGTGTAAATGAAACTGGAGTTGGGGTTGAGCCGTCGTAATCGCTCCCAGGAGTCGTCCACGTCGATCCGTCGTAATCGTTCCAGGTAGCGCCAGCAACCGGCGTACCGGTTCCAGCGCCTTCAACCCAATCAGAGCGAGTGATCCGATAGATGGTGCCTGTAGTGCCAGTGCCAGGATTGCTGCTTCCTGTTTGGATCGTCAACCTACATCCAGTTACCGTCTTCCCGGTCAAGGAAGAGATGTCGAAGGCCAAGAGCATACGAAAGACATACGTCGCGTCCGTTCCTATCGTGGAGGCAGTTTCAGCCCCGAAATTGTATGTCACGTAGCCGGCATTCGCGATCTGCGCGTCTTTTCCGGTAGGAGTAAACGTTGCGGCTGGAGGCAGAGGGCGGCCATGAATCCACGCAGCGCGACGTGCTGGGCCACCAGCGAGCGTTGTGGAGGTGGTCGAGGTGCTGGTTGAGGATGTGGTTGTGGTCGTGGCTTCGGTGTAGTCGATGGAGATCGAGACGAGGTCTGCGGCGAGTAGGTGTGCCGTAGTGTTGTAGTCTTTGATGAAGACGCCAAAATTCGCACTATTCACTTGGGTTGGGGTGAGCGTCGAGGTACACCAAGTATCCGTCGTGCTCCCGGCGACCTCATCCCCATCCGATCCAGCCGTTGCCGTACAGCCCGAGAAATATGGAAACGCGAGCGCGCCGGCCCCGGAGTTTGTGCTTTTCCACGTCGTATTACATGCAGTAGATCCGTCCGTGGTCAGCATAGAGTAAATCTGCCGACGTGCTTCTTGCGTATTCGGACCACAGCTATTGTACGTTACGGTGACCCCATTGACTGTAGCATCCGAGGGAATCGAGAATCCCCAATCCTTTACCGCCAAGACTGCTTGCCCTGTACCACTGTAGGTCGCTCGTGTTGTGTTGTTGACGCATGCGTTCGTGGGATTTGTCCATGATGCGCCCGAGCCGACGCCACCTCCAGACACCCCAGTGCAGGACTTGGCCGATGTCAGTGCCCAAGAAGCTGTTGGAAACAGACTCAGGAGGATGAGGAAAGGAAGGATCATGCTGGATTCAGCGTCAACACGAGTTCTATGGCCGAGAGGCTCGCATCGACGGCGAGGGTATCGTTGCCATGGTTTGCGTCTCTATAGACGAGCAAGTGGAGGTTTTCTCCGGCTGCGCAAGTGTCCGTCTGCCCTGCACCATTGGTCAACGTGATCGTAGCGTCGTTGAGTTGATTGACTGCGCCAGTCTTGTTGGCGTCATCGAGGCATCCCTCGGTATCAAACGCCTGGTCGTCCGTTTCCCCGTCTGCGCGACAGATCACCTGGGCACACCATCGAGCGTTGGTTACGGTCGTGGCATTGGCAGACCACGTCAGCTTGAAGACGATATCCGAGGACGCCGCCCAATTACTCGGAAGGCGTATGGTGTTGTATTGGATCGACTCATCCGTCGCCGCGTCGAAATCCAGTGTCGCTTTGCGAACGTTGGTCCCGGTGCAGGCGGCTGCGGGGGCGTTGGTGGTGGGGTTGTCCCACGCGGACGATGCCGTTGAACCAACGCACAGGGCTGGAGGAAGGCTTACGCTCGTGGTGTACGCCGCTGCGACGATGCTCTGCCACTCCCAGGTGCTCCCACTCGCCTCGTAGGTGAGATAGTATTCGTCGGTCGGAGAACCGAGGATCTTTGCGGGCGTGACCGAGGCGTCCACGAGTGACGCCCCAGGCACACATCCCGTGCAGGACATCTGCTGTGCAATCGCTGACCTCGCGGGAGCGAGGACCAGGAGCAGGAGGAGGAGGAGGAGGGACATGGGTTACCGGAATTCGGCGGTGATTGATCCAAGCTGTGGGTCGCCGGTAGATACTCCCGCTGTTCCGATGACCGCGAGGCAGACATCGGCGGCCTTGGCGCCTGCGGAGAGGGTTTGCCAAGCTGAAGCGATGACGCCCGTTGATGTGAGGGATGTCACCACAGGCGTTCCGCTGATGGCAAGGTAGCTACCGATGACCGTGCATGCGGTGGTCTTGTACTGCAGCTCCAGTTGGCTTGTGGTGCCACCCGCCACGACGACGTTGGTCGTCAAGCGAACGGCGCTATAATTTGTGGTATCCAGCTTCACGACGTGTCGGCTGGAGCCGAAGAGGAAGGTGGCCGAGGAGGGCTGGTTAGTCCATTCCCAATCCACTGCGTCTGCGGTATAGATGGGAAGGAGGAAGCGCGTCGCGTCGGTGAGGGTGCGAAGGACGCCGTTGTCGCAGAAGGAGAGGGATGTCGTGCCGCTGGAGGCTTGGACCCAATATTCACCCGCAGCGCAGGCCCCTGCGGCAACTGCTGCGAAGTTGATGTATCCTGTTCCCTCGGTGACTGTCCCGCCAACAGAAAGGGTCTTGTTGGTGAGAGTCTCGGTTGCCGCACGTCCGACAACGGCGTCGGTACCGCTGGGGAATGTAAGTGCTGCGGCGACATCGGGGACGGTCCAGCTTATCGTTGACCCTGGATTCGCGGGGACGTTGATCGTGAAGTCGTTCGCGTCGGCGGCGGTGCCTTCCCAATTCAGGAGGACTGTACCTGTTGTGACGACGCCGTTGGTGAAGCAGGCGCCGCTTGCGCAACCGGGACCGACATCCGAGACATCTCCGCTGCCTGCGCCGACAGTGGCGGGAGCCCCGGAGTTTGCGTTGCAGAATTCAAAGGCGCTGTCGGTGGTGTCGTACCACCACGATCCCTGCTCGCCAGTACAGTCGTTGTCTGCTACTGCGGAGGTATTACGCTTCACCTTTCCACTGAGGGTGGTGAACGAGTAGTTGCCCGTCTCGTCAATCTGTGTCGGGCCGACACCATCGCTCACGATAGCCGCACCGGGGACGCATCCAGTACACATGAGAGTCTGGGCACCTGCGATCCCAGAGAGAACGACGATAAGAGTCCAGAGGGTGAGAACGGCGAGGCTGAGAAAACGTGTCATCGAAAGTGCCCTTCTATGGTGCCGAATACTGGGTCGGTCGCGCCATTGCCACCGTACCCGACGACGGTGACGAAGACATCAGCTTTTGCTCCTGATGCGAGAGGAATCCACGAGGAAGAGACGACGCTGTTTGAAGCATCGACAACGACGCTGACTTCACTGGTCCCGATGTCGGAGTAGTCGGTTACAGTGGTGGAGAAGGTTGTGGCTTTGTAACGGAGGATGAGTTTGGCGTTGGTTGCTGCGGCAGTTTGGACGTTGACAACGATTCGACATTGGGTGAATCCTGAGAGAGAAAGACGGGTGACGTGACGATGGGAACCAAAGAGAAAGGTGTTGGCGGCAGGCATGTTGTCCCACGCCCAGGGCACGACGGATGGGACGTGGAAGACATGGGTGAAACGCCCCATGAGGGGGAATCCGCCAGCAGTGGACCCGTCGTGGACGACAAGGGTGTTGAGATCGGTGTCAACAGTGAGTTCTCCGAGGGCGCCGGTAAAAGTCGCGTGCTGAACAGTCGTCCCTCGCCTCCGCTGGACTTGGGTAGACACTTAAACGAGACCTCCCCAATCTTGGTTTGAGGAGGAGGCTTCGGTGATGAGTCCGTAGTCCCAATCGCCGCCGCCACCCCCACCACCAGTTGCGGAGAGGGTGCCAGCAGAGAGGAGGAGACCACTTCCTACGGTGATCTCTTCGGTAGGGCCGGAATCGACGGTGGTGCGACCGAGAAGGCGGCTCGTGTTGAGCATCCAGTGGTCGGTTGCGTAGTAGTCGAGCGGTTCACCGATCACGTCGCCTGTACGGCCAAAGACCGAGGTGACCGCATCTCCTCCGACGATACGGAGGAAGGTCGGTTCGACCTTTTCTCGGGGTGGCTTGGCGATGTCGGGCATCAGGTTGTTCTACCACAGCGCCCTATGGGTGGCGTTGGTTCTGGACCAGCGTGGAAGGTATTTATTGTCTTGTTTGTGCCGGCTTCTCTGTCCTTTACGCCTGGGTAGACTATTGGAGAGAAGCTCGCACATTCGTCTGTTGCGGTGATTGCCGCACTATCGGTGACTGCACCGGTGCTTTGTACATCGAAACAGTAGATGGTGTTTTCTGCGGTACGGCGGATTCCAACCCATTCGCCAGTCGCGAGGGTTCCCGCACTGCCCCACGTCGAGGTGCCTTCGCTGTGGTCGAGTGTCGGGATGTTGCATGTTGCGATGTAGGAGGTATTTGTGTTGTTTGTTTCGCAGCAGAGCATGCAGTTACCGGCAGGGCATGCAGTGGTTGGGGCGGATGTTTGAAGGCAGGCTCCTGTATATCCCGTCGTGGCGCTGACGTCGAGTTGCGTACAGGCGTACCCTGTTGAGGGAATGGAGTTGCCGAGGGTCGTGGAATTCCAATACGCAGATCCCGGATCACCTGAAGAGTAGTCGAGTTGGGTGGAACCGGAGATTTCGAGGACTCCTCCTCCCATCGTCCAACAGGGATCTTTGGAACATGGTCCAGATGTGTTGAGGGCTGTGCGGTTGAAGGTGTCTGTGATGGGGATTGGGGTCGTTACGGAGATTTCTTCTCCACGATACCAACAGGACACGTCGCAGGTCGTGCAGACGAGGTTGACCTTGTAGAAACCTGAAGGAGAGGGGATTGGGACAGTGCCCGAGACATTCCCAAAGACCATGCTTTCGGCGCCGGAGGTGCGCACGGGAGCCCAGGAGATGGAATCGTGGGATTGAAGAACAGACCAGGATGTGATGGTCCCAGAGTTCTTGACGCAGGTGATGCTTAACCAGGGATCGCTGCTTGGGTTCCTCACCTCGATGATGTTGGGGAAATCTCCCGAGACGGTGATTCCGACTCCAAGGGGGCCAGAGGTAGACGATACTGCTCCTGCTGAAGAGTAGATGAAGACGAGGAATGTCGCGATAATGAGCTTCCGTGTGATGTGAGACATGGATGTTCTCACCGAAGTTTCATTCGTCGGAGATTCTATAGAAGCAGGAGAAGGCGCAGCCTGTACAGGTGCCGAGGTTGACCTTGTAGTAGCCGGTGGGGCCAAAGATCGGAACCGCAGCGTCAACGTCGGCAAAGGTGAGCGAGTCGCTGGTTGCGCCAGAGTTTGTGACGACGGCGTAGTTGGTGTTGTCTGGGGATTGCTGGACAGTCCACGCGACGGTGCCGGTGTTGCCGGAGCAGGTGATCCAGAGTGCGCCGCGAGGCCCCGTGACGAAGACGACGTTTGTGAGATCGCCTGTGGTAGCCCGTCCAGCTTGAAGTGTCCCAGAGTTTGTCGAGAGGACAGCAGCGTGGGAAAGGCTAGCGAAGAAGAGGAGGATCGCGGAGATGAAGATTCTGTAGCGCATGATTCTCTTCATGGTGGGTAGTCCTACGAGAAAAATCTCCTTAGAGATCCACGAAGATGATATAGATTGCGACAGTGACTCCGACGGCGATTCCAACAAGAATCCCGATCATGGGAACGCCTGTGATGGACATCGTTACTCGGCGGCGGAGCACTGCACGGTGCAGGCGGCGTCCTGGAGTGAGAGGTCTTCAAGCGTGACGGCTTGGATTGCGATCTCGGCTGCGGCTGGGACGTAAGCCCCCTTCCCTGCCTCGGCGCGTCCGACGCAGTTTTGGGCAGAGCCCGTGCCGGGGACCGTGCAGGTCAACGTGCCACCGGCCGTTGCTGCGTCGGCTGCACGGAAGGTGAAGACGACGTTGGAAGCGGGATCGGACGACACCCAACACGTGATGGCGGAACAGCGGAGTGCTGGCATTTGGGCAGAGACCAAGAGAGACTGTGTGGCTTCGGTGGCGCCATCGAAACCGTCACAGACGCCGTCACCGGGGATCGGCTTGACAGCGGAGCCGTTGAACGTGGCGACAACGGGGCTGAAGTAGACGGTAGATGCGTTGACGTTTTGGCCGCAGAAGAAGAATGAGGGGTCGAACGCCCGATGGGTCTCGAGAATTCCATCGACGATGAGCGAGGGAAGGATTTCGCCGCTCGACCGCTCGGTGAGGGTATCGCGACGGATTGCCCATGCCGAGGTGGCGACAACAGCGAAGAGGAGGGTGACGAAGAGGAAACGCTTCATGGGAGTCCTTTCAGATGAAAATTGGGGTTTACCAGACACGATCTACTGTTGCCATGGAGCGAAGATCGCTCTGGAATTGGCGATTAGAGAATTGGAGGTTGTCGTTGAGATACCGAAGGGCGTCAACGATGTCTTTGTAGGGGTGGGTCTTGATCGGGGAGTACGGTGGATGGGGAGAGCGGGAGAACGCGCCGGAGAGCGCAGCGATGAGGGTCTTGCAGCGGGGGTGAACGAAGAAGGCGGGTTGGTGGCCAAGACCAGGGATGTAGACCATCTTCATCATGCGGGAGCGGAGAGAATCGTAAGATTCCTCTGTTCCAGGACGATTGATGGAGAGATGGATGCCGTGGGTGCGCATCGTCTTGAGGATGTTCCCAAGGGCGGTTTCGGCGTCTGAGGCGGGGTCACCTGCGTCGAATGGTGCGGAGGGATCTGGGAACGTCGCGATGGTGGCGGACTTGACCATGGGGATGAGGGAGTCGAGCGTGGTATTGAAGGGGCAGACTTCGTTCAGGATGAGGAGCTGGCCGTGGACTGAGACTTGGCCGATGACGACAGAGGGAGAAACGAAGCCTGGGTCCCACCCACGGACGATGCGGCACCCACGGAGCGGGAGGAGGGGGCGAACATGGACGTTGGGATCGAATTCGGGGATGACAGGCTCACCCGCGGGGCAAGACCAGTTGATTTCGTACTCGCGCTTCCACCCGCGATCGGGCATGCCAGACTTGTTCGCGAGAATCCATTCCTGGGATCGCTTTTCGGGGTCGGCGGTGTAGCGGACTTCGACAACACGGAAGCGATTGTAGACGTTCGTCCACGCCTTGACCCCTTCGAGTGGGGTGTCAATGGATTGAGCGAGTGTTTCGGTCGTGGGCATGGAGGAAGGGATTACGCCTGCGGACCCTGCTCTTCGATTGCGCGCAGCATGAGCTTCAGCCGAAGGATTGCGGCAGCCGGGGTGATGGATTGGGAGGCAGCCATGATTCCGATGAATTGAGAAAGCTCGCTGAACCAGTTGTTGAAGTTGAAAATGGGCTGGCCGTTGGCGTCGCTCCCTGTGCGGTAGGCGAGGTCGTCGTTGCCGAGACCCGTGGTGTTCGCCGTGGGAGAGGCGAGAGACGAGACGCCCTCGACAATGGTTGAGCCGTGCTGCTGTGGGCGGATGTCGAGGACCGATGCGGTTCCTGTGGAGGTGATCGTGAGGTTAGCCATGAAAGGGTTCCTTTTTCTCTCACTACGATGTTATGGATTGGGGAAGCTGCGAGGGGCGCCGCCGTTGACGAGACCACTCAGCCAGGTGCGAACGAGGACCGCAGCCGGCCAGAAGGAGATGGAGTAGGCGTTGGCGACGAGCTGGACGAATTGCACGATCTCGTCAGGGATGTTGGTGGAAGCGTTGTAGGGACCGGCGTACCCACGAGCTGCAGCATCGCTGGAGGCGAAGTTGAGCAGCTTCGGATCGTTGGCATCGGTCCGCGCCTGCCCCGTGGTGGGCGTGGAGAGCGTTGTCCACGTCCCGGACTGACTGATGATTGCGGGCATAGTAGAGTTCCTTTGCTGGTTGGAGTGGAGGAGACGGGAAAACGTAGCACGAAGACGAGAAGATGGAAAGCCCTTTTATATGTTTACTTGTTTGAAGATTGTTAACTACTACGCTTCTATCCCCGCTGAAGGATATGAAGGAGACTGAAGATTGTTGCGAGACCAAGCGTGATGACAGCGACGACTGCAGCGAGCTTTCCTGTCGTGAGGGCTGCGCTTTCTTCGAGCTTTGCGAGTCTCGTTTCGAGTTTATCGTGCGCGATTCGGTCAGGATACTGTCGAAGTTGATCCGACAGAATCTTTTCAAAGCGATATTCGAGTCCTTTACGAGCCAATTCGATCGCCTTCTCGCTCGCTTCGTACTGCTTGTCGAAATGCTCTTTCAAACTGACCCAGAGTGGACAGCTCGTTGCGCCGCACGGCGTTGGTTGGGGCACGGGAACAGGAGGGATCATTCAATGTACCCCCACAACACATCCCACACATCGACCATCGACCCGAGGATCACGACGGTACAGAGCGCAGCGAGCAGGAGGAGGGTGATGAGGCGGGGAGTCATAGACTTAGAAGTGGGTGGTTATGGAGTTTCTTGGTTACAATTCGGCAGGGAACACCCGTTTCCGTAGAGCTTATATCGGGTTCCGTCGCCTGTACCCGAAGCATATACTGTTCCGTTGCATTGGCAGCCCTGTCCGTCGAGTCCACACGCGAGAATGCGACATAGGGCCGCTGGATCAACGACGCCGTCGTCGGCGTTGCTCGCAGAGTACGTGTCGCAGAAGAGGTCGTCCATGAAGCCGGCGAATCCGTTGGCCGAATCATCTCCACCGAGGAGGAAGTTGTTCGACGACGATGCGACCCCGGAATAGGTGCAGCTCGTCCCTGATCCCGTACACCCGCCCCCACCACACGTTCCCGTCTGAAGCGCACCGTTCCCGTACACCTGGAGGGCGCTTCCCGTGGAGATCCCAGCCCAGAACACCCAAGCACTGGTTGCGGGGAAAAAGTCCGTCGTGGTCTGCATTTCGCAGTTTGAGCTGCCATTCCCGACGTACCAGAACACATCCGTGCTGAAGTATTGTGCGCCGTAGCCGTTGTTGGTGCCTTTCTTGCTGATGAGATACACCGTTCCGGCCGAGCCCGTCCGCCGCCACCAGCCCCCACAGGTGAAGGCGCCGGTGTACGCGAGAGCCGTACACGTCGAGGATTGGTTCCCGATGTTCGTCGTGTCGTTCCCAGAGTAGCTTCCCACGACGACCTGACTGGAGGTCTGCGTGAGGTCGGAGCTGGCCCACGCACAGGAACCGCCGCCACTGTCTGTGGTCACGGAGGTTTCCATGGTGAGAGCTGAAGTCACATAGGAGCGCCAGTCTGGTGCGTAGGTCAGCGTCGTTGACGTGGTACTCGACGTTGCGGTCGTCGTTGTCGTGCTGGCACCGGAATCATACTCCCATCCTCCGATGTCCCACGTCACGTCCTTGGGCCGTGCCGTGCCAATGAAGTCGTCCGACGGGACGCACGGGGTGTACCCACCGTTCACGCATGCCGTCGTGCCGTTGTCGATGGCGTTGGAGCCGGACCGCAGCGCGTAGTTTCCGGGAAGGTAGTTTGTCGCAGGGTTTGCGTTCCAATCCGGCACGAAATTGATGAATGTCGTCGCGTCGGTTCCAGACTTCGCGTTGGCGTCGTCGCACGGCCAGGCACAGGGGACGTGATTGTACCCCCCGTCCATCCCCTTGAAGAATTGATCGTCGCCAGCGTACTTGGAAACGTTCCCGTAGAGCAGGTTGCCATTGAACAGGTTGTTCGAGGAGCCATTGTCGTAGAGGGAGATCCCCCCAATCTCGTCCGCAATGCTCGCGAGTCCGTTGTTGACGACCGCGTTATTGAGCACGTTGACGTACTGCACGTCCGTATAGGTGCCGTATCCATCGGTGCCGATGAGAATCCCGCCTTGATTATTATTGAAGACGGTATTGTTGCCGATGACTCCGTACCGGATGTCCCCCCAATAGTTGATTCCCCACCCGACGACACCAGACACGAGGTTATTCTGGATCACATCGTAGGGTCCGCCCGCATAGATGCCGTGGGTCTGATTGCAGTTGGGTCGAGAACCCACGATCCGCACAACATTCCCTTTGACGACGTTGTAGCCGTACAGGCTGTCGGACGGACGCCCCCCACCACCCTGCACCCCCGTATTGAGCGCGCCAAATGAGGGGCAACTATCCCCATCCCCGATCGCAATCCCAGCGACGTAGTTGTTGAGAAGCTGACAATGGTGTCCTGTGCTCACCAGCGATGCGTAACAGGCGACGGCGCCAGAGTAGCCCGGTGCGGTGAATTGGAATCCGTTGATCTGCTGATACGGGCCGCGGACTTCCCAGACCGCATTGGACGACGTGCCAGCCGGCGCGATGATCGCTCCCCACGGGACGCTGGAGATGAATTTAACCGGCTGCGTCGCCGAACCCACGGTGTATGTCTTGATCGTACCCGTGTATGTGCCTGGGGCGACATAGACCGTTGCGCCAGCCGACCCCGGCGTGATGACTCCCGCCCCGCCGGCTTTGGAGATCGTGGCCCACGCACATGCACCGCTTCCCGCGTCGATGTTGGTCGTTCCATCGCAGAGGGTATCGCTCCCGGCAGGACGCACGTAGCGCAACGTCACGTTGATGAGCGTTGACGAGGTCGTCGTCGTCCCTGCCGTGGTCGTTGTGGTTACAGTCGGGGGAGTTGTCCCAGGAACGCTTCCTGGCGTGAGACTCGTTGTGACAACCGCTTGTGATCCTTGCCCTGTACAGAACGCGACTGCTCCTTCTACGGCTTTTCGGTTCTCACAGGTTCCGACGGAGTTGTCGAAGAGATCCGGGGTTGTCACCGGATCTAGCTCTATTTTCTTCCCCTCACGCTGAAGAAAGAGCTTTTTGAAGACTCCATAGTCGGCTTGGATGTCTTCTGCCCAGGAGGATACGTTACAACAGATGAGAGACGTGATGGAGAAGAGGAGGAGGAGGGAGAATACAGGGAAGAGTTTTCTCATCTTATTCCCGAGCAGCAATTATTGAAGGTTGAAGGTATCCTCGACAATTTGTTGGAAAAAGCCGGGGTTTGCTGTCGAGACTCCCAAGAATCGCCCACCACCTTCGATTGTTGGTCGCGATGCGATGAAAGTTTCCCTGGCTTGTTCCCAAAATGCGAGTTCGTCGGCGAAGATTGCGGTGACGGTGAGCTGTCGGAGCTGATCGGGGCCTTGGCCGATCCCGATGATCTCGGAATAGCTCGAGGGAATCGAGAGACGGCAGAATTTGTAATCTACCGGCGCCGCGCTGAGTGTTCCGGGGAGGTGATCGTGGATAAACTTCGCCCGATTGACGAGTTCAGCCGATCCCTCGGAAATATTCCTTCCCTCTTTCCTACTCACGAACGCAATGGTCGTTCCGGGGCGGAATCTGACCAACCAGTAGTGGAGTGCAACTGCCCACCACGTTACCATCATTCTTCGACTCTTTGCTACTGCCATGAGTCGATTGTTCATCCACTCTTCGGTGAGATATTGAAGATAGGGGTGATTCGGAAACTTCCTGATCTTCCCGGTGATCTGATCGAGGGTCCAGACGCACTCGATAAGAAACAACCACGGGTCGTTGGCGTATTTCGACTCGTTGTCTTGTTGCTTGCATCGAAGACGCGCTTCGGCGCGCAGCTTGAGCAGGAGTTCATCGGTCTCGGCCGCGGGGGCATGTTCCTGTCCCGCGTCTGGGGCGAGGGGTTCAACCAAAACTGGTACTCCCTTTCACGGATCTGTCCTAGCAAAGTCAGGAGAAGTTGTAAAGCCCTTTGGGAGATTAGAAGAAGTGTAGATTTACCTAAGAAGCGTAGATTTACTACTTTGGAGTCTACTTCGGAGTGATATCCACCGCCTTCTCCATCTTCTGCACGCTCGACGTGACGAGGAACGCAGCCTTGTCGCGCAACCTGTCTGGTACCTCCCCATGATCCGCAAACGCCTTCAGCTCCTCGAAGCTCATCGCGGCGAGGAAGTCGTTGGCGTTGAAGTCTTCCGGCTTCTTGGACGGAAGGTGTCCGGCGTAGTTGAGCACGTCGTTTGCTGCCTTCCGCTTCGTCTCGTCGCTCTTCCCGCTCTTCGCTGTCCGAATCAAGATCCGCATCATCTCCTCCGCTTCGACTTTCGCGATGGGGATGGGACCAAACTCGCCCCGTTGGACACGCTCGAAGAGCTGGCGGGAGGCTTTGCGAAGCGACTCAACCACCAACGGTGACTTGAGCCAGCTCTGGAAGTCCGGCCACTCCGTTTCCTGCTCTGCCGCAATGAGCTGCGGAGGGAGCCCGAGGAGGAGGTCGAAGAGTGCGGCTTTCTGGTCGCTCGTCAGCTCCGTCAGGGTCGCCGAGACCTCTTTTGCAGTAAAATCAGCTACTTCGGCCCCCTCTGCCGCACTCTGATGCGCCTGAAGGAGCCCCAAGAGGCTCTTTTTCCCCAGGATGGCGCTCTCCTGGCTATGGGAAGGAGAAGTTTGCCCACTCGAGGGTGTCTTTTTGTCGTTGGCAGCACTTTTCCCGTTACTTTTCGGGTACTTAGCGTCGAAATCCATTATCGTTGGCTCCTTTTGGCACAAATCTTGCGCCCGTTGCGGCGAAAAATCCAGGTCTTTGCTCGCTTGGTGTAATTTTTTGCCCAGGAGGTACTCCCCTCTTGCTCCCAATCTACCTCAGCACTGTTTTTCTACACGCCTTCCTTGTACCCTTCCCTTGTTTTGAAAAGCGTTCCTCCCGCCCGAGGTGCTACCGCCCCCCTTCGCGGGGCGGGGTGCGCCGGCAAGATGGGGGGTACGGAAGGTAGATCACTGTTTTGCTAGCTTTCCACCTACCTGCCCCCCTCGTTTTCCCCCAACCCTGTGTGTATTAATAGTTTGGTGTATACTTAAGCGATCCCTCCCTTAATATCTCAATACTTTCATACACAATATAACAGCTAGCATCGAGATATGCGAACGATTCCTTTAGCTTAAGCCATTCTTGTATGGGTAGAAAGTTCTTTGCCTGTCCCTACACACTACTACTCCCTAACCCCCTCTTGTTAGTATATATTGCTATGTTTATATATTTATATACTCTCTCTTAGTAGGGGAGGGTAGGGACAGGACGAGAATTTTCTACCCCTATAGGTTCGACTTAAGCCCCTGGTTTCGTTGACATATCTCTAAGCTAGCTGCGATATTGTATAGCGAAAGATTAAACTATTGCTTACCTAAGCATCCTCTACTCTGCTAGCTTGTGGATAAGCTCGCGACACTCTTCCGCAACACGTCCCGCATCGGTGCCAAAACAGAATACTTCCACGGGTGACAAGCCATCCAACCTCGCGAGAGATTCAACCAACCGAGCGCACGCTAAGAGCGAAATGCCGCGGGCGTGCGCCTCGCAATCGAGGGCCTCGAATATCCTAGGGGACATGGGTTTATCCTTTCGTTTTCATACTAAGGTGAATAACGCGGGCGGGAATACCCTTACGACGGAGCCGACGGGAGAATTCGTTAGCGAGAACAACGCTACGATGACGGCCAGCGAAGCATCCAAAACCTATGCGGATAGGGACACGGCCGCTTTTCCGACCAAGCAACAAGCAGGCATCGTGCAGGGCGGAATCGAGAATGGCATGCGCGCGAGGGTCAGACAATACGAATGACGCGACAGCGCTATGGGTGCCGTTGAGCTGAGGGAATTGATGCGCATGCTTCCGCCCTGCAGGGTTGACCAGCGAGCGAAGGTCGTAGCATAGCGCGAGGGAATCGGGTGAGCCGTAGCGATAGCCGAAAGAAACCACTTCGATGACATGGGGAATCACCTTAAACATCCTCCACTAAATAGCCGATGCCGGCAGCCTTGCGGAATAGATCGGGGTTGAAAGCGGGGTTTTCGCCGCGCAGGTAAAAGATAAAAGCCTCTACGAGCGTGGTATAATCCGCGTCGCGATTGCGACGGAGGATTGCGGCGATGGCGAGAAAATGCTTTGCAGTCACGGGCGACCCTCATGGTCTAGAGCGTAGCGATTGATTGCGTGCTCTTCCGCAATGCCATCGGCGCATTCGGGGCAGGCGAGGTTCCCTTCGCTATCCGCTAGCAGAGCATCGCAGCGCCAGCCGCAAAGCGGGCAACGGGAAAGGCGGGGCTTACGACGGCCAGGTCGCCGCCCGCGGAACCGATAGCGCCGAGCATTGACCTTGCGTTTGAAAGCATCGTTTCTCATGTCTAACCTCTAACCAAAGTCACGCGCGCTTGTGGGAAGCGACAGGCACGTGCCGCAGCAGACACCACGCAAGCCATCGCGGTCGCGCGCAGGGAGAAGAGCGTCAACGCTACCGCAGTTAGAACACGTGGCGACGGTGGGAACAGCGACGGACTCGTTCACAAGCGGCTCGCTAGGTTCCTCGACGGGCTCGGGGCTAAAAATTTCTTCCGCCGTCTCGAGGGATGATGCGGGAGGGGGGGAAATAATCGTCGGGTTTACTGCGGCGTCTAAAATTTCCTTGGCGAGCTTTGCGTTGTGCTCGATGACGGGCGCACCCCATGCGTCGAACGCCGCGACCTTAGACTTTTTCTGCGGCCAAGTCCCCGCGGGTTTAGAGTCGTAGATTGACCACAAGGCGACGTTCTCGGTGGCGTGCTTCCATAGACGCAATCGGAGCACTACTTGCTTAGTCTTACCCGACTTTGCGGTGACTGTGCAGTTGTATGGCGGGTGTATGTCCCCTGTACCAGCGCAGAATGTACACTTCGACTCGTGCGGAGTCTGACCGTGAAAAATTGCGATCCCCGACCCTTCGCAATAAGGGCATTTCCACGGACCACGGACAAGCCAGTCGCCCTGCTTACCCTTAGTCCATGTCCATAGCCCCGCCCACGGCTCACCAGGGAGAGCGCTTGAATCTTCCATTGCGTTGCTTACTCCTAGAGGTTTAGAGGTTAGGGGCGGAATCCTTCCGCCCCATACCTCGGGTTTACTGCAGGGTTTCCACGCTAGGGGCAGCGATGCTCAACGCCTGTGCGGCGACGATAGCTTCCGCTAGACGGGCAAGAGGGATGCGAAGACGGCGCAGCCGGCCGTGCTTTTCGCCACCGAGAGGGCACGTCGAGGGATCGGGGCATGGGGCAACGTAGCCGTATTCGATGACCACGTTTTCGGGGCGATCGGGTTGGAATTCAACCCTCAACAATTCCTTTCCGTCGCTTCCGTCAAGCAAAGTAGTGGAGCGGGTTAGCGCGTTCACGTTCTTACCATTTGTCATTTTTACCCTTTCGCTTCCTGAGCGAGCTTTCGGAGATAGGTTATTTGCGCCTCGGACTCTACTGCTTTGGTGCAATGTTCTTCCCGGATAAACGCAATGGCCTGGTTAACGTCGAGAAGCATCCCGGACGCTATGAGAATGGAAACCAGCGCAGTCCCTGTGCGACCATGGCCACCGATGCAACAAACGACCACGCGGCTGCCGGGGTCGATGCAGGAAAGCAACCCTTGCCAAAATTTCAATCCGACGCCAGCGGGCGGGGGTTGCATATCCGCCCAGTGGAGCCGGATGACTTCGGGCGTTGAAATAAGCTCGTTGAGGATCGAGAATTTTTTGTTCTTACTCTCGATGAAAGTCTTGGGGCTACTTACGACGCCCGCAAGGTCAAGCACGAGGTCGGCGAGCCCTAGGTCGAGCCCGCGGGAATTCGCGGCGCCGATAGACGTGCCATCGGGGAGTGTGAAAACTACGCTTCCGTCATGGTCACAGAGCGGGGCTACTGCGGCCGAGTAACCCCCGCCCTTGCTTGGCTTCGGCTTGGAATCACTCTCTACCCATGTGACGGGTACTGACTTGCCGCCCGCCGTGACGATAGACTCGCGGCCGGTTCTCGGTGGCGTACCTCCGTGGATGTATGCCGTGCCTGCGCAATGCCGGCAGAGTCCGCTTTCATGCTCATCTGCATAGACGAGTTTTAATTTGCAGCCGCAGCAGGTAACGGGTTCGCCCGTGCGGCGAGAGAGCCCGGCAGCCTCGGACCAGTGCGTCATTTTCTTTCTTGCCTTTCGTTTAGGTTTAGGTTTCGCCTTGGGTTTAGCCATTGTGGGATTCCCCGTTATGTTGAATCGCGAGCTTGATTGAACCCTCGGGGCTAACGAACACGGCGACAATAACCTCGCCGGAAGTCCCATCGGTGCCGACGGAGAATTTCTCGACTAGCAGATTGCCAGTCTTCCACGACTTAGGGCGACCCAGCAATGTGTACACGGTCCCCGAACCAGCGAACGACGCGGAGCACGTACCCGCGTTCATAGGGAGGAATGGAGCGGTCAACGACACGTCGAGCTTTGCATATCCGCCGACCACGACCATGCCGCTGCACAATGCAGCCTGAATGTGAACCCATGCGTCGGTTTTCTGGATGGCTTGAACCTTCAAGAGCAGGTTCGTAACATCCGCGACCGTCTTGGGGGTAGGCTTAGGCCCGGCATGGACCGGCTTGGATGCAGGAGCCTTAACAGTCTTCACGCCAACCTCGGCGCCCAGCTTGCCGACAAGGGAGTGAGACCGTGCCATGCGCTGGCAAATTTCCGACACGTCGCGGTGCAGGGCGAATGCCTGCTTTATCGCGTACCAGTTGAAGAGTGTAGGCGTTTCCTTCAATAGCAGCCGGCCGTCCGCAACGGCGGCGGCGTCAAACTTACTCTGGCTTACCCATTTGTTGAGAAATTTTCCCGTGTTGTGCGCCGCATTGATTATGACATGCGCGGCAGAGATACACTCGGAGATTGACGCCTGCTTGCCACCCTTCTGCGCGGTCGTAAGCAACCCGATACGCAACGCCTGCCGGATAGCCTCATCTAGCCTAACCACGGCCTCAACACATCCTGCCCACGGCTTACCACCGAACGACGAAGACCAAAGCGCGGGGTTGCAGAATTCGGCGTGGATATCGGGCAAGTCGCGGCGTGCTTTCAGCACGGCGCCGAAATTTTCGAGCACCGCCTGGTAAATTGTCTGGCGGTCTAGCTTTTTCTTCTTCCCGCCTTTCTTATGCCGACGCTCGCCATGGATAGCAGCGAGGCTGTAACGGTGAATCGTGGCGACGGCTGCACCGAGTAACCAGGCATATTCGCCTGAAAGCGCCGTGGCGTGGTGAAGTACCGCAATCGCTGCGGTCAACGAGTAGCGGGACGCGAGGTAGCCTGCTTGAATTCCCTCGGTGAAAGCGCGCCATGAGTACGCGGACGCTTCCGCCGTTTGGTTTAGCTCGGTGCCCGGCTGGATACCGTCACAATCGGTGGTCAGAAATGCAATCCCTGCCACCGCCGCGTGGATTGCGTGATGGCATGCCTGAGTAGCGCCGGGATGCAAGGCGACGACGCCACCATCTTCCCACCCGCGATGCTTGTATTTCACGCCTACCTCGGAGCATACCTTTTCCCATTCTAGGTCGCCGTATTTGCTGCTGTCTAGAACCAGCACGGCGGCGCGCGTCGAGTATACTCGGTTAGGCGGTCCGGCCGGAATCATCGGACCAGCGCGGAGTTGAACGGCACGCACGATGCCGTCGGTGCCTGCGACCGCCTCAATGTATGGGACTTCCGGCGCTTTGACGCCGCAATCCTCCCCGGTAGGCATGACTGCCGGAGTGGCAAATGGGAACAGAAACGAGTCCCGGCCGGCGGTAGCGCCGTCGTGGCGCCAGCCGATGGCGAGCCCTGAAGGGGTGAGGATAGAGCTAGACTCGGACGGAACCCAGCGGCCGACCAAAACCTCGGCGCCGGGGTCTAACGCTTTAGCTTCCCAAAGAATTTCAGACAGATGCCCCGCGCGTGCGGGGTAGGTTTCGCCCTTGACTAGACGGGACTCCGCGAACCCATGCCGGGGGACTCTAGGGCACGGGCGGGCGAAAATTTCTTCCGCCAGCGAGTAGCGCTCCGCTACCTCGCTACAGTCGTCGTCATTCTGAATTAGCGACCACCCGGACATGACTAACCCATTGAACCAGGGGTCAGCAGAAATATTCTGCAGCCCCAGGGCCTTTTGGGTTTTGGGTGACGTGTACTCTAACTCAATCATTGTTTTCCTCCGTTGGGGACACGGACTCCGCGAGAATTTCCGGGACGCGCCAGCGCGCACCCCATGCGTCGAACCACACGGTCGTGCCATCCGCGAAGTCAACGCGCGTGTACCGCCACCGCCACCGACGGTCGTACGCTAAGGACGGCTCTATTGATACGATTCCAAGGTCAAACATTGTGGGCTCCTCTACCTTATTGGATGTTTGATGAAGCAAAAAATGCCCGAAACCGGAGGTTTAGCCCCTGCGCCGGGGTATGGCGCCCTAGTCTACTGCCCCCGCTTCCTGGGGCTCCGCTGGTAGACAGCAACGCGGGCCGATGGCAGGGCGGGCGAAGGTTCGCACCGCTTCATCATCGGCCGCCTGATTGTCGAAGAGCGCTGCACGCGAGCGGCCGGGTTGCTGGGCCTACCCCCTGGGGGTCGCGTCCCGTCGATGGCTCGACGGTGCAGCGAGTAAACCAAGCATCGGGTGCCATGTCAAGACCCCAGCTACCGGCTACCAGGCGGGTAGCATACCTCGAGGAGTACCCCAAAGAGGGTAGACCAGGAAAAGAAACAGAGAGTGGGGGATAGAAGAGGATAGAGGAGGATAGAGTTGAGGATTTCTAGCAGAAAGTATTTCTTCATCCAAAGATTGCTACCCACAAGTATTTTCTTCTTCGGGCAGGAAAACTTTCATTTCTTTCAGCCCTAACCTGGCTAGCCTGGGCGGTGGGAGGGGAAGAGGATTAAGGTCGCATAGGATTAAGGCTGCATAGATTAAGGGTGCATAGGGTGCAAGTGAGGAGTATTAAGGCTGCATAGGGATGAAGTGGGAGAAGGCAGGGCAGGGGGTGACAGGTTGGAGGGAGGAAGGGAGAGGGACGGCAGGGCTCTTGACGCCAGAGCACGAAGGGTGTACAAGGGAGGGAGAGTAGAGAAGTGACGCGAAGGGAGGTGATGAAAACGTGAGTCAATTCAGGAAGTTGGGGAAGAGGCAGACGAAGTGGGGGAAGGGGAAGATCGCGGCGCTCCGAAGCGCCTTGGATGAGACGCAGGAGAAGTTTGCCGCGAGGTTGGGCGTGACGTGGAGCACGGTGAGCCGCTGGGAAAGAGGGCACACTGTGCCGAGCCCGGTGTTTGAGGATGTCTTCGAGGGGCTGGTCAGGGCGCTGCTGTTGGCGGGAAAGGTGTTACCGAGCGTGGCGACGAAGCGGAGGGTAGGGAGGCCGAGGGGAGGGAGTGCGAGTGCGGCGGTGGATGTGGGGAAGCATGAGAAGGAAGTGGAGGATCTGATGAGGGTCTGGAGAACAGAGGAGGAAGAAGGATGATTTCAGTTGCAAAGGGAAGGATGGTCCGCTTGTACCAATACTACTCCGATGAGTGGTTGGCGGTGGATGATAACCGCTATGACGGGCTGGAGAGCCCGGTGGGACATGGGAAGACAGCGAGCGAGGCGATAGAGAATTTGCTGGAGTTGTACGAGATGAGAGATGGGGAGGAGGAAGGATGAAAGCCTATCTAGTGCCAGCAAAGTTGAGCGTCCACCTGACGTTGGATGGTCCGGTTCGTAGGCGCCTCTGTAGATCGTGCTCTAGGAGCCTAACAAAACGGAGAGTGCTTATGCAGATCGGGCACCTCGATGTCATATTTCTCTGCGTAGAGTGTACACGGATATTGAAGACGCGGCTTCAAGAAACAGTGCTGTACGAGAGCTACTTGGGGGAAGGATGACTGACGACGAGCGAAGGCAGTACGAAGCTCAGGTCGCGGACCTTGCGGCCAAGGTGGCATGCCTCGATCCACATGCTGTAATCGAGCAGGAGCGGCGTGACCTTCGGAAGCTCGCCTGGGACTCTGCGGTGATCGCGCAGCAAGAGCGGGGGGCGCTGGAGTTGTGGGTCGGTATGCTCCGGGATCACGTCTACGAGCTGGAGTGTGCCCTCTACAGGCAACGGTGCGCGCAATCTGAAGAAGACTCTTTGGAGATTCTCGCGCTGCGGCGCCTCGCCTGGGACTCCGCGGAGATCGCCGCGCGGCAGTACGCGGAGGTGGTGGAGCTGGGCCAGAGGTGCATTGACGATGCGGAGCAGGAGCGGGACACTGCGCGCTGGGACGATGCAGAGCGGGGCGAGTTGCTTCTCCGAATCGAGCGACTGACGCAGGAACGGGATAAGGCCCTGAAGGCAGTAGAAGGATTCCTATACTCGCCGCCGGCGAAAATGACGAGCCCGCTAGGACTGCTCCCCGTCAATAGTGACGGCATGCGGACGCTTGTAGATCGGGTGGTAGAGCTGGAGCGGGAGCGAGACGCTGCGCTTCAGGAGCGGGATGCACTCATCGAGGCTCACGTTGCCGAAGGCGTGGCTCAGGCCAAGCGTGGTGAGCTGACGGACATCCCGGACTTGTGGTCAGAAGAAGAGGCGGATTCCATCGAGCTTGAGCGCATCGCTGCCTACTGCGAGGAGCAGGGATCACCACGAGGCATCGCTGATGGCTCCGTCTTGGCGCAGGTCATGGTGCTCGTCGGCCGAGCGATCTGTGCGGAGCAGGAGCGGGACCAGCTGCGCTGGGACCTGGAGCGGGCACTGGCCTGCGTGGTGATGCCGTGACTGACATCGTAGGACCAGCAGCCCAACTGCAGTCGCTGCACCCTCGGGAGGAAAGAGCGATGTGGGAGGCCAAGGTTGCGGATCTCGCGGCCAAGGTGGCTATGTTGAAATATAACCTACGCGAAGCCGACGCTTGGTGTGAGAAAGATTGGGCCACGATTGACGAGATGGACTCCGAGATCCGTGACCTTCGGCGCCTCGCGTGGGAGGGCTGGGAGCGTGCCGTCGAGGCCGAAGACTGGCAGCGTGCGATGCGGCAGCGGCTTCGCTGCGTTTTTGTTGGGGGCGCTCGCTGGCGGGGATACCCTGATGAAAATGAACCAACCACTCTTTGATTTCTGTCTTAGCGAACGGAGGGAGTTAAGGGAGAAAGAGTATGGAGTGTCGAATTGTGCAGTATGGCTACATCCATGTCACTGCTTGACTGTAATCCATGAGCCCGATTGGACAGCAGTGGATTATCACATCTGTGAGTGGCATACGTGTATGTGGGATAGGAGGTAGAGGATGTCGTGGATGGTGAGAGACGGAAAAAAGATTCGGATGGAGCGGATTAGCCTCCATCGGTGGATCGCGTTTTTCGAGGATGACGACCTCGATAGCCCGATTGGACAGTCGATGACCGCGGATGGTGCGGTATACGATCTGCTACAGAAGGGCTCCAGGTGCAGCGCGGAGAAGAAGCCTTGAAAAGCAAGGGGTTGGGAAGGACGAAGCGGAAACGGGCCGATACGTTCACCGATGCACCGGAATTGCTATTGAGCAGTCAGTGGGCAGCAGCGAAGCGGCTTGCGGTGCCGGAGAAGCTGTTACTGATTGCGACGCTTGCAGCAGGGGTGCATCGAGCGACGAAGCCTCACAATGAAGGGTACTGCTATCGCTGTCACGAGTGGGAATGGCTGCTTGACAAGAAGCAGACGATGGGGGAGAAGGAGCAATACTTGCCATTCAGAGTGGTGTGCGATTATTTGGGAGTGCATCCAGCGTGGGTGCTGAGGAAGGCGCTGGAGAAGGCATCGAAACCGTGGGGACACCCGAGATACCTGAAGGCATGGAATTTTTTCCTGACGAAAGAGCATCATCGGGAGGGCGTGACGTGGGAACGATGAAGCAGAAGAGATATAGGAACAAGTTGAGGTTGGATACGAAGGCGCGAGGGGAAGGGTCGAGAGGGAGCATGCAGTGGCATTGTTTCTACGGGAGTAAATGCTACAAGACGGGTGGGAAGAGGAGGGGGGAGAGATAGATGACGACTTGGGAGTGGATGTTCATCGTGTTGGGCGCGTACTTTGCAGCGACTTTGATCTTTTTCGCGGGATGGGCAGCGCACGCATCGTTGAGTGATTTTAGGGACAGAGAGACGATTGCGCGTTGGTTGCCTTACTGGTTGGGTGAGAAGAAGAGGGGGAAGGAGGACCAATGAGTAACTGTGAGTGTTTGTGTCGATTGCATGAGAAGATTGGGCCGGGGCCGGCGATCATCGAGGTGACACGGGACGGGAAGAGGATGAAGATTTGTAGCCGTTGTGACTTGTTCGGCGACGAGGAAAAGAAGGTTCTTCTGGATCTAGACGTTGAGGCGTTGCTCGCCTTTGATGCTTTTGGGGCAAAGGCGTTGTTGCCAGAGCTGTTGGGACTGCCGAGTGTCGTGGAGCTGTTGGAAGCGACGTTCGATATTCTCAATAGTCTTGGAGAAAAAGAGGAGGAAGAAGAAGAATGATCTACGCCGATAACAGCGCGACAGCAGCGTTCGCGGCGTGCAAGACGAAGGCGATTGTGAGGTATGGGCTGGGGTATACCTCGATTGCAGAGAGTGTTTCGATGGCGGTAGGGAGGGCAGCGCATGCGGCGCTGGATACGTACCTGCGAGGGGGTGCGACGGAGAAGGCACAGAAGAGCGCGATGGGGAGGTACTTGGTTGAGTATACGAACCATGTAGAAGGCGGGGAGGAGATCGAGGAGAGGCTGAGTCTGGAGAACACCAGCACCGTGTTGGAGAAGTGGTTTGAGGCGCACAGGGAAGATCAGTTGCTTTTTTACCTGGACAGCGCGGATTTTGAGCAGGATGTTGCGGTGAAGCTGGATGATGGGATATGCCCGGAGATCACGTTCCTCGGAAGGCTCGATGGGATTGCAAAGCTGAAGCACAATGGAAAGTGGTGTGTGATCGAGCACAAGACTACCGGGTTTGTGAATAGCTACTGGAGTAGCCAGTGGCATACGTCGAGTCAGTTGACCGGGTACATGTGGGCAGCGAGTCAGATCCTTGGTGAGCCTGTGATGGGGTGCTTGGTGGATGCGATAGAGTTTTCACTGCTCCCAGGAGATCCCGTGAGGAAGTGTAAGAAGCATGGGGTGACGTACCGGGAGTGCAAGAAGGAGCACGCGAAGTGGGAATGGATCAACGTGACGCGGGCGCCGTGGCAGATTGAGCAGTGGAAGAGAGATTTTTCCAGGCTAGCGATGGCGTATGGGAAGGCACTGGAGACGGTAAACGCCGATCCGCTGTATTGTATTGATGAGTTGCCCATGGATGGGACGTTCACCGGGGCGTGTAGGTTCTGCGAGCTGAAGGATTTCTGTGGGATGGGAAGGGGGAAGAATCTCATGCCGTTGTTGTTGAAACATGATCCATGGGAGCTGTCGATGGCAGCGAAATGGGAGAAGAAGGGGGAAAATGAGTGATGACAGAGGCAGCGAAAGAGGCACTTATCAGCATCGCAGCGGTGCTTGGACAGAAGTTTGAGCCATTTGGGGAGACATTCATCACTACTACAAAGAGCAAAGAACCTGAATTGGCGTACCCGTTGTTGGTACAGGAAATGCATGGTGCTGTCTCACAGGTCTACGTGATGAGAAACGAGCAACGGGCGCTGGCGATTGCGGAGGCGTTGAACGTGTTCCCGCAGTTGGTCGTGCGGGTGATCGAGCTGGAAGAGGGCTTGAAGGGGGAGAAGGATGACAAGGCAAACGAAGGTTGCTAGCAAAGGGTTGACAACGAAGTCTGCGCGTGCTAGAGCGAAGGGAGAGCGCGAGATGAAAGAAGCGAGGAGGGCAGTAGAAGACCTATGGAGGAAAGTCCAGAAGGATGCCCCAGAAGGGAAGCGGTGGAGAAGGGTGAAGGGAAGGGATGGGAAGACGGTGATCCTGGAGACGAGGCGGAAGGCAAAGAAGCCGCAGTTGATCGGGTACGCGGGACGGGGAGGTAAGGGCGTGAGAAGGAAGAGTGCATGAAGCCGAAGCCGTCGATCCATGCAGTAGTCTATGGAGAGTCAGGCGCGGGGAAGAGCACCTTCGCTGCGACCTGGCCGAAGCCGATGCTTGTTTTGGCGTTCGATCCGCTGGGCAAGGACATGCCCTACATCAAGACCGGGAAGGCGGGGGAGCTGGTTGAGCTGTCGCCGGGGATCTTCACGCAGGCTGTGATGAGTCCAGCGGGCGACTTGAGGGTACAGATCGAGCACTACACCGATCCCGAGCCCACGAATCCGCAGGCGTTTGGACATTTCCTTACGCGGATGGGTGGGATTTACCAGGAGTTGGAGCTGTGGAACACGATCGTGCTCGACAGTGTGACGTTCTTGGAGTTGGCTGCGAGGAAAGATCAGCAGCATCGGATGAACAAGAACGCCAGAGATCCGAGGCAGTGGTGGGCAGCCGCGACGGATCAGCTTGAAGAATTGCTGATGATGCGGTTCGGGAGCTTTCCGTGCAACCTCGCAGTGATTGCGCATGTGGACGAGGATAAGGATGAGGTGCATGGGAATTTCGTGCGGAACCCCGCGGCGCCTGGGAGGGTGAGAAAGAGACTCGCCAGTGCGTTCGGAGAGGTATACCGAGCGTTCGTACAGGAGGATGAGGAATCGAGGATTTACTTGCTTCAGACGAGGGTGAGCGCGCTGTTTAACTGCTCAACGCAGATCGGTGCGCCAGAGCCCTGCCCGCAGAAATTTAGCTCGGTGTGGGTGGGGTATAATAAGAATGCAGAGAAAGAGGAGACTGAGTGATGGCAAAGACTGCGACGTTTGCTGAAATGGCCCGGCTTGCTGCGCTGGGGAAGATGGTCGAGGAGCTGGTGAAGGGGCAGCGGAGAGGACCGGGTCGCCCGCCCAAGGCAGCGGCGCCGAGTGTCGAGAGCGATCCCAATGCTCCACCGAAGAAGAAGCGGGGACGCCCCAAGAAGGTGAAGCCAGAGGCGGATCAGATGGTCGATGACGTACCCGCGACCGAGTGGCCGGAGCCGATGGCGGATTCGGAAGTCTAAGGAAGAAGGAGGAGAATCATGGGACGAAAGTGGAATCCTGACGAGATCAACGATTCCCCAGACCTTTCACCGGGGACGTACCATGTCAGGTGCCTGGAGTTTACTGAAGGCGAGGTCAACGGAAGGCTCGTGTACCGTGGAAATTTCGAGGTGATCGAGCCGACCGATGTGGCAGGGATGCGACAGAGCGCGACGTTCTTCATCGGGACGGAAGATGATCCCGAGGGGAACGACCCGAAGACGTGGCAGAATTCCATCGCGGCGAAGGATCTGAAGAGATGCTTCAAGGCGCTGCGGGTGCCGATGGGTAGCGACCTCGACGTGATGTGCTCCAACGCGGTCGGGAGCGAGTGCGTGTTCAAGATCGTGCAGACGCCAAGGAAGGACAAGGCGAGCGGCGCGATCATCCCTGGAGAGTTCTACACGAACGTTCGGGGGTGGGCCGAGGTTGGGATGGTGCCGGTGAACGCGAGTGGGAAGCCTGCAGGAACGCCTGTGAAGGCGGCGACACCTGGGGCGTCTGCGAGCCCGGTGGGTAAGACCACGGCCACTGCGAAGGCGATCCCCAAGGCAGCGGTGAGCATGCTGGAGTGCCCGGTGTGCCAGGAGAGCGTCCCCAAGGCGGGCTTCGAGGCGCACTACAACAAGCACGAGCTGGAAGAGGCTGAGGCGTAACAGCGTTGCTCTGCTACAGGGCTCTACGCGCGACCTTTATTGAATGGTGGCGACAATTCCTCTGTTGTGCCACGAGCCCGAGGATAAATCGCCCGCCCTTCCTCGTGGGAAGGGAAAGCGCGTAGAGTTTAATCTGCCACCAAAGGGGGTCGCATGAAGAATGGAGAGAAGAAAGAGTTGAACCCCCTGCTGGACGTGCAGGATGTCCTTGACGAAGAAGAGATCGAGGATGTCCTGAGTACCTTCAATGAAGAGGAGAGCGATACGGAGGAGACTCCAGTGGAGGATGTGGAGGAACCGGAGGTTCAAGCGGAGTCTTCAGAAGCTCTTCCAGAAGCGGCGCTGGTTCAGGTGTCCGTGAGAATCCCTCGTGTGCTGAGAACGCGAGCAAAGATTGTTGCGGCGAGGAATCAGATCACGCTCTCAACCATGATAATTCGAGGGCTGGAGATCGTGCTGGATCAGTTGAAGGTGATGACAAGGAAGTAGAAGCAGGGAAATTGAAAGAGAACCGCAAAGAGCGGCTGGGGAGAGAGTCTTTGAAACAGAGCTTCCTCAGTCGCTCTTTTCGTTGGGGAATGGGTGATCTGGAGTGAAGAAGAAGAAGGAGACAGAGAATCCGTTGTTCTCGGTAGACCTGGAGTCGCTGGGGAGGCGGGTGTATGGAGAAGGACCAAAGGCGGCAAAGGTGCTCGTCATCGCGGAGGCGCCAGGAAAGGATGAGGAGATCAAGGGGAGGCCACTGGTTGGACCAACCGGACAGATGGTTGAGCGGTGGTGGAGACAGGTGGGGTTGCAGCGGGAGCTGATGAGGTTGGACAATGTGGTGCAGCGAAGGCCACCAGGGAACAAGCTGGAGAAGTTGGAGAAACATGAAATCGAGGCGTGGGCAGAGGATCTGCGTAGTCGTCTTGCGGAATTGCCATACGTCGAGGTGGTGGTTGCTGTCGGGAATCTGGCACTTTGGGCGCTTACAGGGAGGACAGGGATTACCAAGTGGAGAGGGAGTCCTCTTGAGACGGTTCTTCCGTGCGGGCGGGTGGTCGTGTGTATTCCTACGATCCACCCCGCGGCACTTTTTCGCCAACCAAGCTGGGAGCGGAGGTGTGTCAGGGATTGGGAAAAAGTTGCAAGAGCGGCGAAAGACCCAAGTGGTGCAGCTCCAACAGTATCGACACATAAGATAAAGCCTACGATAAAAGAGGTAGAGGATTTTGCACAGTTTGTGTTGACGAGAAAAAACGGGACACCGATGGCGGTGGACATCGAGACGCCGGGGAACATCATTGGGTGTGTTGGATTTGCGCTGGCGAAGGGCGCGAGTTTTACGATTCCAACGACGCCGGCGTATTGGGGGATGGGGGATGCACACAAGGTGTGGGTGTTGGTACGGGAGATGCTTGAGTCGAGGAACACGAATAAGATTTTTCAGAATGGGTTGTTCGATACGTATTGGTTGAAGAGGTTACACGGGATTGCCGTGAAGGGGTATGTGTGGGATACCCTCGCGATGCACCATGCGCTGGAGCCGAACGATGACCATGATCTAGCGTATATGGCGAGCGTGTTTACGAATCGGGTGTATTGGAAGGAAGAGGCTAAAGATCCAGAGTCGGTGCAGAAATACACGTCGAACGCGGAAGCCCTGTGGGCGTACAATGGGATGGACTGTTGTGCGCAGTTTGAGCTGTGGGAGGTGTTTAGGAAGAGGTTGGTACAGGAGCACAGATTAGGGTTTTACTTGACTCACTACGCGAGGATGCTCCAGCCGTTGTTGAGTATCATGCTCACCGGGATCTTGGTGGACGAAGAGCAGCGCGTGAGGATGTTGGGGAAATTGATGGTTGAGAGGGTTGCGGCTGAGATCAAAATGGAGGGGATTGCGCAGGAGAAGCTGTGTGCGAAGGTGGCGGTGAGTGGGAAGAAGCTGATCGAGTGGTTGAAGGGAAGGGGGGTGAAGATACCGAAGAAGAAGCAGACAACGGGGATGTGGGCGGATAGTGTGGATGAGACGGCGCTGCTGAAGATAATGAAGAAAGCGTATGTGCCGAAGGAGGTGAAGGAAGTTGCAGGGTTGGTGTTGAAGCACCGGCAGATTGGGAAGCAGCAGGAGGTTTTGGATTCGGAGAGGCTGGATAAGGATCACAGGTACAGGTCGAGCTACAAGTTTACGACGGAGACGGGGAGGCTGGCGAGCGCGAAGAATCCGATGGGGACGGGATCGAACGCGCAGAACATTGATCGAGCGTTGAGGAGGTTCTTTGTACCGAAGAAGAAGCATGTGTTTCTCGAGTTTGACCTGAGCCAAGCGGAGTGGAGAGTGGTGGGGATGTTGACGGGGGATACGGAGTTGATGCAGTTGGCGAATACTCCACCATGGTCGTTCGATGTGCATACCTACAATGCAGCGATCATCTTTGAGAAGGCTGTGGAGGAGGTGACAAGGGTAGAGCGGGGGATGGGGAAGCGGTTCGTGCATGCAGTGGATTATGGGATGGAGGCGGATACGGCGAGCGAGCAGTTGTTGAAGGATGGGTTTGTCGTGCCGCCAAAGAGGTGTCAGGAATATATCTCGAGGTACTTGGAGAGATACCCAGCGATTCCGCTGTGGCAGAGGGACATCAGAGCGGAGCTGCTGAGGAATCGGAGGCTGGAGAATTCGTGGGGGAGGATCTTTGATGTGAGCTTTGAAAGGTTGAATGAGGATACCTACAGGAGAGGGTATTCATTCAAGCCGCAGAGCGAGGTGGTGGATTGGTTGAACCAGTACGGGTTGGTGCCGTTGTACGAGTGGAGGAAGGACTGGAGAGACTTCGAGATCAACGCGCATGTGCATGATGCACTGTTGGTGTCGGTAGACAGGGACGAGGCATGGGAGGTGGCACAGTTTGTCGTGAAGAGCCTACAAACGACGCGAGAGATTGGTGCGGGGTCGTTGTCGATGTTCGTGGAGATCAAGATGGGGAGGAGCTGGAAAGGGGATGTGGAGTGGAAGCAGTTGCCGAGTCGGGGAGAATTTGAACAGAAGCTAAAGGAGCTATTGGAGTAACTGATGAAAGATTTCCTCTCCGTGTACCTTGATTATACCAAGGAAAATGAAGCGCCTGAGCTGTTCCATCTGTGGAGTGCGATTGCGGTGGTGGGACATGTGTTGAATAGGAAGGTGTGCCTGGATCAGTATTATTTTAAGCTGTACCCAGGACAGATCATGGTGGCGTTGGTAAGTGAGAGCGCGGTGAGCCGGAAGACGACGGCGATTGATCTGGCGGTTGGGCTGATGCGCGCGTTGCCGGAGGAGGAGGTGAACATCATCGAGGGGCAGAGCAGTAGTAAAAGTCTCTTGATGCAGTTGGATCGAGGGGAGGATGAAGAGGGGAAGAAGAAGCCGGCGATTGGGTTCCTCGTGGCGGATGAGCTGGGGAATTTACTGAGAAGAGAGAGCTTTGCGGAGAACCTCGCAACGGACATCTGTGCGCTCAACACGACAGTGGACAAGGACTTTTCGAGGGTGATGGGGTGTGGGACGATTGTCCTGCATCTGCCATGCGTTGGTGGGTTGTTTGGGACTACGCCAACGGGTCTGGGGCATGAGATCCCGAAGGTGGCACAGACGGCGGGGTTGCTGGGGAGGATCATCTCGGTGTACCAGGACGAGACGGAGAGGGCGAATCCGTTGGTCGAGCCCCCAAAGGGGTTGTATCAGCACAAGGCGTGGTTGATAAAAGAGCTGTACAGGATGTCGAAGTTACAAGGGGGGTTTAAGTTTGATGCAGATGGGAAGGAGTTTTACGTCAAGTGGTATCAACGGTGGAAGAAGGAGAGTTCTGGGCAGGATGAGCAGACCGGGTTCTATGGAAGAAAGGCGGGGCATCTCTTGAGGGTTGCGATGGTGTTCGCAGCGATGATGGGAGATGCACTGGTGCTGACGAAGCCAGTGCTGATTGCTGCGATGAAGGCGCTCAATACCGTGCATCTCTTGATGCCTATGGCGTTCAAGAAGATGGGGAGCCATCCGAGCAATGAACACTCGGATAGGATCATCGCGAAGATCAGGAGGGCGGGAGGGAGGATTCAGAAGTCAGTGCTGTTGCAGTACATGTGGCCGTGGTTGCCGGGGGAGAATTTCAGGTCGGTGATGCAGAATTTGACAGTTGCCGGGGTGGTGCAGTTGGAGATCGAGAAGACAGCGACGAAGCCAAAGTCTTTTTATAGGTTGGCGGTGTCCAAGGGGGAGTTTTTGGCGAAGGTCGAAGATAAGTTTAGTGAGGAGGAATAATCATGGAATCGTATACAGTAATTACCAGGAAATTCCTAAGTACAGATAAGGTGGTAGTGCTTACAGCTACGCGCTATCCGTTCAGAAGTGTGGAGTTCAAGATCGAAGTTGGCAATAGCTGTTTGTTATTAGACAATGCTTCGATGATTGAGCTAAAACTCCTACTAGACGCAGCCGTCGAGATCAAGAACGGACGTGCTTTGGCGGTGGAAGATTTCGAGTAGAATGGGTGAGAGGAAGAGGAATAATCAATGGTGGGGAGTAGCGTAACTGGTAACGCAACGGTCTTTGGAACCGGAGATTGCAGGTTCGATCCCTGCCTCCCCAGTTAAAGGAGACATGGAGATGGTTACTGTGGATGATATGATTACCTTACAGACAGCGATACTTGAAAAGCTGCATCTAACGTGGATCACGGTTTTGAAAGTGCTTGGCGATCATGGAATCAGTGAGACAAGGGACAAGGAAGTCTTTGAGGCATTGAAGGGATGGGGGACGGCGGTGTTTGAGGCCGGGGAATCGAAGGGATTTCGGGTTCGCAAGGATATTTGTACCTGTCTCGTAGGAGTTGACCTTCGTCCAGGGATGTTGGTGCAGACGAAGAGCGGTTGTCCGACGCATGGAGATGCCGTAAACACAACAGCCCCACACAGGTAGGGTGCCCGTCCTCACCCCGGCGGAAGGAGGAGAACCGCCGTTTTGCCTGCGTGGGGCTGGAGACTCAGCCCGAGAGATTGAAGGGCTTACTTCTTGACCGACTCCTCGATGCGGCCGGCGATGCGGCGTCCGCCGATGATGGAGATGCCAAGGGAGATCGTGGCAAGGCCGGCTTCATTGTCACCGAGAGCCATCTTGGCGATGCCGGTGATGATGAGGCCCGCTGCGCCGACGTAGGTCCAGGGGATCTTGGAGAGGAATGACATGGAAAAACTACCTCCTCAGTGGGGGTTCTGTGACGGTTGGGTAGGGAAGGGTGGTGGTGTCTGGAAGGCGACGGGGGACGGAGCCAGAGGATGGGAGGTCTGGAGCGATGGAGAGAGGGACAGAGGTGGCGTCGTTTCCGATTGAAGACTCCTTGGAGCCCTTTGCGACGATGGGCTCTTGGACGATGAGGGAGTGGAGGCCGGCTTGGATGAAGGAGCGGCCGAGCATCTTGGAGAGTTCCTGGGGTGCTCCACGCCACTTGAGGGAGGTCTTCATGGCACCAGTGAGCCACCGGGCTCCGGCTTCGGAAAGGAGGAGCTTGTTGACGACGTAGGGGGAGACGGTCATGGCGCCTGTGGTGAGGTAGAACACCGAGGGGGAGATGGGACCGAAGGAGCCTGGGGCGGTAGCTTGGAGTCCAGCCAGGCTCAAGGCGGAACCGATCCCAGCAGCAACGGGAGCCCAAGTCAACGCGCTAGACTTGAGGGTGGCACCCTTGCGCGCTGCGGCGGCGACTGCGCCGGCTTCGGATTGGGTTCGGGCGACGTCAACGAATGACGCCATCGCTTTGTAATCTTTTCCGTAGATGAGTCGTTGGGCTTCAGGGCCAAGGTCGTCCCAGGATTTTGCGAAGATCATCGGGTCGAAGGTGTTGGTCTTATTGGCAGCGTAGACGGCTTCGGTGAGGTGGGCACGCTGCATGAGCTTTTGCATTGCGGGGACCTTTTTGGTGATCGCCGCGAGATTTTTGGGGTCGGACTTGAGGTAGGTGGAGATTCTCCGGGCGTTGGAGAGTTGCTGACGGGTGTATCCTGTGGCGGCTTCGATGGCGGTCTCGTACTTTTGGACGCTCTTTGGGACACCTTTGTAGATGTCGAAGAAGTCATCGAGTGCGTCGGTCGCTTCGGCACCAAAGGCTCGTGCGGTGCGTGGGAGGGCGCCCCCAGCGGCGTCGAGTTGGCGGGAGGCTTCGAGCATCATCGCGTCGGCTTGGCCTTGGGCGAGCTTGCGGATGGTTGAGGCGTACTCCATTTTCCCGAGCGTACCAGAGCCGGTGATCCCCACTGCGGAGGGGACCTGGATACCGAGACGCTGGGCTTCCTCGAAGAGTTTGGGGGAGCCGAAGATTTTTGGAGCAACGCGCTGGCCGACGACTTTCGCGCCCAAGATCCCTACGTCGGGGAGGCTGCCAGCGATTCCTTCGTTGAGCATACGAGAGCCCAAAGGAGGGTTGGGGACACCCTGGGCCTCTTGGATCTTCTCACCAAGGGGGGCCATCAACGCAGCTCCACCACCAGAGAGGCCAGCGCGGATGAGCGGGAGTGCGTACCGGCTGGCGACGAGGGCGGCTTTGATAGGTGGAGGAAGCGGGAGCGCGTTGAGGATGGGGCCGGCGAGGGCGGGGAGGACGGTTGAAGCGGCCATGGACGGGAGGCCCGAGGCGAAGGTGTAGCCGGGGGAGGACTCTTCAGGGGGGAGGGCTTGGGCGGTGCCTGGGATGGAGGGGGAGGGCGCTTGACGAGAGGTGTCGATGTGTTGGGTGGGGTCGGGGAGGATGATGCCGGGGTAGGCTGGACCCTCGACACCGATGAAGCGACCACCGAAGGATTGTCCCCATTGTTGGAGGTCGGTCGTGGTGAGTGGCGTTGGGCTCTCCTTGCGGAAGACCAGGCGTTGACCGTCATCGGTTTCAAATGCAGCGTGGTAGGATGGCATGGGGGTTACCTGCTCCCAGGAAGGCCGACAGAGGTAGGGATACCTTGCTCGACGGAGAGGAGTTGACGCCATTGAGAGTCAGAGAGCTTGTTGGCGTTTCCTTCTCTGTAGACCTTGGCGATCTTGGCAACGTCATTGCGGAAGCTGTTGAGCTTGTTGAGGTATTGGTCGTAGGTGGACTCGTACCCGGTTGGTTGGGTGCCACGGAGGATCTCGAATTCTGTTCCTGTGAGGGCTTTGCCGCCGAGGGCGAAGCCGAATGGAGCGATGCCGGCGAGTTCGTTCTCGAAGATGTTAAACCACAGGGCTCTGTTGCCCTTTATCCCAACAGGGGTATTTGCGAGGAGGCGTTGGCCTTTGGTTCTGGGGAAGTTGACTGGCCCGATGAAGGCTTCGACATATTCCCTGGGAACACGAGCGAGATTGTTGACGTGATCTGCGGCGAAGATGAGGAGCGCGAGCTTTTCTTGCGTTGGGCCGTCGAGATCCTTGGCGCTTTCCTTTGCACGCTCGAGTGCAGCGGCGTATTCTTGGTCTGCCTGGGAGGCGAGGTCAAAGATTTCCTGACGCTGCGCGTTGTCGAGAGGGTTGAGACCCCTGACTTGGGCGACGCGCTTCTCGGATGGAGTGAGTTCCATGGCGAGAACGTTTTTCTGGGTCTCACCTTCACTTCGTAGCTCGGTGGGGATGAAGGGGGAGGTTTGGCCAGGCGTTGACCCAGGGAGAGACCCAGGGACGACACCGCCAGGGAGCGTTGGGCGCGTGATGACGGCTTGGGCCTCGCGCGTGGGCTCGGTGGCGTACCGCTGTGGACCAGGGACGAATGGGGTGAGTGGGGAGGGAGAGGGGTAGCCGGTCTGGGGTTGGGTGGCTTGGAGGTCTTCGAGGGAGGGGACCGGCTTGGTAGGGTCGAGCTGGTCGGCGGGGATGAACGAGGGGGTTTGGTCTGGGATGAGGGTTGAGGTGGGAGGGGGG